>OFQX01000044.1_pt1 | contig 36975 bp, 46 predicted proteins | sample 1542951 | NCBI WGS metagenome assembly OFQX01 (sample SAMN07774215, study PRJEB24372) | wastewater metagenome | isolation source: WWTP Novara (Effluent) | place: Italy: Novara | collected 2015-12
GTATAGAAATTACCATCTATTCCTTTTATTTGTAAGTTACCTGTGTTCCCTGCTGGTGTACCTCCACCGGAGGAAGTATCGGCATAATTGAACAGCCCTGTTGTCTTGTCGTAATGAACAAGGTACCGGGTAGCACCGTAAGTCAAGCCTTTAGCCTTTATAGATACAACGCTATCAGAGATCGCCAGTTGGTTTGTAATTGCATTGGCATTATAACCTAAAGCAATCCCGCCGTTCGTTGACGATGTTGCAACATCCGCCTGGTAACCCAGTAATAAGTTCCGTGACCCTGTTGTATTCGTCCCACCAATGGTATAGCCAAGCCCGGTATTTTGTGTGCCCGTTGTATTAGCTGCATAAGCCGACTTACCGATAACGCTATGATTGCCGCCGCTGCTATTAGTCAACAACGCATTCACCCCAATGGCAACATTATTGCTTGTCGTGGATGAAACAGAGGTCATAATATTTGTTCCTACCAGTACGTTATCACTACCTGACACCAAATTAAAGCCCACGTCTTTACCAATACCAATATTATTATTACTGCCTGTTGTTATACTTCCCAGCGCCCCGCTACCAAGTCCTGTATTAGCATTGCCTGTTGTATTATCACCCAAAGCATATTGACCAAAAGCAGTATTTGTTGAGCCCGCAACAACCCTGTTTGAATTGAGGCCGTAGCTGGTATTGCTCGTTCCGATACGCCCCGCAATCGTACCCGATCGTTTAAACATGAGGTCGACATTATCAGTTGTACCTAAAAAGTTAGTTCCTGCAACTGTTCCAATATTACCTGTTAATCCCCATCCAGAGCCACCGCCACCGCCACCGCCCTGCATATACTGAAAACGCCATTCATACGCATATTCCCCATCATTATAAACTCCTATCCTTGCATATACAGAATCATTACTAACCTTTATAGAATCAGCATACCCTACCGCAAGCATTGTAAATTGATTAGGGGAAATTGTCTTTACCCGGAGTTTTGGCGTTTTAGCATTGATAGTATCATGACCGATTGCGCTTGTACCAATGGAGTCTTTAAAAGCATACCTCACCCCTCCCCTTAAATAAACAAAAGAATCTGCTGTTGCATTTTTTCCGATAAAATAAACCCATTTACCGGTTGTATCTGTAACTCCCCCTGCAGGAGCTTGCCAGGCATGACCATCCCAAACATATAAAACACCAGACCTTGCATAGATCGATCCGCTGTCTTTGACTGCTAAAGTTGTTTGATTTGTTGGAAGACCAAGAGAGCCACCTGGACGAAGCTTCAGGTTCTTATAAAGGAAGCCATAGCCATTAATACTATCCCTTACTTTAGTGGAATCATATTGTGCCGTTGCGTTGAAAGATAAAATGAGAAGGACTATGACCGCTGCCAGATAGTTATTCCGGAAAGCGAAGCCCTTCCCCGGGCTTTTCGTTTTCATACTGTAAATATATTTTATTTTATAAACATTACTATTATTTTATAAATCAATTTAAAAATTAATCACACACCAGTCAATAGACACATTTTGAACAATTGTTCGTGCCTCACCAAGGATCAGCTGAAACTGCGTGGTTGTTTTTGTTGATGCTATGACCGATGCAATGATCGTGTTGTCATTAAACGGCACGCCATTACTGACAATCTGAAAACTGATATGATAGTTTGCGTTTGTTTGTGTCGGCAAGCCATCGCCTGCGCCTATCGTAACTGTTGTACCGGCCCCCGATACATCCCCAACAACCTTAACTCCCTTTGCATAAGTTGGCAGGGTAGCTGTTAATGGGAATGATAAAGAAAGATTCCACTGTGTACCATCCCACACGCACTCTATGACTTGCGCAAACGGAATACTTACAGTGGTTACAGTTGTATTGCCATATTTAGCAGGTGCATTTTCAAAGGTCACTTTCGGAAGCGGTGACACAGCGCCATATGATCCAAAATTTGTGATCCTGAAAATATATCCAAGCGGAGGCACATTAGCTGAAGTGAATTTATAATTAGCATTCACACCAGCCAGGCGGATCAGTTTTCTTAAATGTGTTGGTACATAAGAGAGAGTACTGGTAACATCGACAAACATATTTGCATTTCCAATTGTTGGCCCAAACTGCTTACCAACAACACTATCATTCACAGGTGTTCTTACAACCTTTGGTTTTGGCAGAATCGTGATCTGTTCCCCATCTTCAAACAAACTACCGCCAAGCAAGGAAAAGCCGCCGCCTGTAGGCTCATTTGCAATCTGTAATCCTTCTATTAAAAATCCTTTTACTTCCCTGCACACCAGGTATTCATTTGCAGCCATCCCGGCCATGTATGGATTGGCATAAACATTTGTATCAGCTGCAGGTGTGTATGTTCCACCATCACCAATTTTGAATTGAATGAAGTCAAATAAAGTAACAGTATCAACAGATGGAGTTTTTTCATAATTATTATATTCAATAGTAGATGTAGCGCCAATTACTTTAATAGTATGTGTGACTTTATCTAATCCAGTAAATGCAACCCATTCAGGAGTTGAGTGAGGAGCTGGTACGCTGATACTTGCAACTTCGCTTAAGCTACCATCATTTTGAACCTCATAGGCTTTTACTACGAAATCTTCAGTTATTGATGTTTGTGATATCTGTAAATTAATATTCATGGTTCTTTAAATTTGTTCAGTGTCCAAAATGTGAATGTCATTGTTGTCCGTTGTACCATACAAATCTTCATCGATATCATAAGCTGTAACAACACCCGGTATTACTTGATCAAGATCGTTATACTGCAGGCCGGTCAAATTTATTGTTTCAGTTACTTCAATACCCCACCCTGCCATCGGGTAACCTTTTGTTCTGTTTACTTCCCATTTAGCTCCGCTGACCTTTGTAATCAGTTTATCATTATACCTAACTGAGTCAAGCGTTAAAATCCTGTTTGATAGATCGATCTCATAATCCGTAATGCCGGGAGCATTTGCAAAAAGAAGTTTCCATGTCCTGAATGGTTGCCCGGTTAAATTCTGAGCATTACGGATCTGATCAATATACTGGCTTTGATCACTATCTGGTAAAAATTCACATAACTGGCACTCCATTCTTTTTAAGAATACAATATCTGTTACACCAAAATAAACCCCTTGAGCATTTTCTGAATTGGTGTATTTAATTACTGAAGTATTTTTATGAGTAACGCGTAGTTCTATCGGCTCACTGATAAATTTAGCCTGGTAGGATCCTGTTGTAACCTCCTGATATAACCAGTAAATCCCTGCGGGAAGTGCTACAGGCGAACCGCCACCATCATCATCTATATTTACTGTTGTTTCATAAACCGTACCTGCTGTTGTTCCGCTTGAGGCTACAGGTATCCATTCAAAATCTTTTACAATAGCCCCGAGCCTGTTGTATAGTTTTAATTTATCGGGTAGAACTGTAGAAATAATTTGCAAAGGTGTTTCATCACCGAATTGCCATTTCTGATGATAGCAAACACGCATTTCCCATTCCTTGATTTGATTATAAGCCCAATCATCATCAAAGTTTTTACCTGGCGTAGTTGTACTCGGAACGAACTTAATCGGATTTAAAAATGGTATGTTGGTAAAATTGCTCATTATAAATTTATCAGTTTACTCATGTCATTACCCGGCCCTATAAGAAAAGTAAGTGTATCAACCTGCTCAGTAACCGGATTCCTTGCACCATCCCATTTATAAACACTTATTGTTTGATCTTCTATGATTACATCAATCAGGCTATACGGATTATTATTCATTGTATCCCAATCTGTATCTGATACCTTTGCTTTACAGCGTAAATAATATGGTTTGAACCACTGTACAGGAAGCCCTCCTATTGGCTCATTGGAGTTTTCTGTAATTGTCACACCCGCAAGCGTAGTAGATAATTCGCTATTGCGATCACCTGAAGCGAATACAACCGATTCTGCATCATGAAAATCTAATATTGAACGTAAGTAAGCGCCGTTATTATAAAACGCTTGCTTGGGCCTGGAGGGAATATTAAAAGCTTTATCGGGATGAAGTAAACCCGTAACAACATCATATACTGGTCTTGCTAGTTTATAATTATTGGCTGATGTAATACTGATTGTTCCGTTTATTGTTACAGGTGTGCCGGTAAAAACGTTTGTAGCGAAGGTTATATCTGTTGTCCCTGTTGCATATAAAAAAGCGGCGATAGGAAAGGTTCCGTTATTTGATGCAGCGCCTGAGATCGTTAACTGATCCCCTGCAACCAATGGCGGCTGAGTGCCTGCCATCTGTAATTCATCCTGGAAGGGTAGAAATATATCTCCAGTATAATAATCAAAACTATAACCTTTCTCAACATCAAGTTTATAAACCGTGTTATCCACCCGGCTATCTGTAGTATCCTTTCCATAAAGGTCAATCCTTGCTACTTCTATCTCATACATTCCAGCATGATAAGGGCCTACTAAATCCAATTCTTTGATAACTCTTTTTAAAGGACTTGTAAATTGTGTTGATACATTAAACTCGTCACGTCCATTCACTTTGTCTACTTCAACATTTGGATATCCAAACTTAAATGTATTATAAACAAGGTCTTCAGCATCCACAATCTCCCAATCACTGACAACACCCAGGTTTGCTACTTTATTTGTCTTGAAAAAATACTCATGCTTTTCAATTACTAAAACATTCCCTTCAATCGCTAGGCCAGCTCCGTAAAACTGAATGAATTTATAAAATTCAGATATTGAAGTTTTAAGAAATGATTCTGCGCCGTATTTCCTTAACGACTGGCCGGAGGTTAAGGCAACTGTATCTTCTAATGAATCAAGAAGTGTAGAAGAAACGGTACAGCCCGGTGCAAGCTTATCAACTAATAAAATAGCTACTCTTTTAGGAGTAAGATATTCTGTGAATGTCGGGGTGAATGTTACATCGTAGGTTAATTCAAAAAAACTTTCTTTATTAATCGCTACAAATGGACCTGACCCAGAACCTGAACAGCGCCCCTCATAAAATAACTGATCTCCGGGAGCCATCGGAATAGATAAGGCAATATCAACTACGAAAGGGTAAGGGGTTGGTGTAACCGTTCCTGAAATAGAATAATCTGTTGTCGTGCCAAAACTGTTTAAATTTCTTTTTACAAATTTTATATAAGAAATATCAGCATTTGAATCAGGAATAATAATTTTTCCTGTGAAATTTGCAGTTATATTCTTGTCCACTGAATACAAAAACCAGTTATCCTTATTGGTTGTCAGCGGATCTACGCCAGCTTTAAACTCTTGGTCCTGGTATAATACCCCTTGTGTTGTTCCTTCATTTGATACTACCCCTGCGCCGGGATAAGTATTTGTTGCAAAAAAATCCTCATCATACATTTTCCATCTTACCGTATTAGTAAAAGGCATACCATCCATATATAGAACCTTTTTTTCAGGATCGTTATGTATATCTAATTCATAGGTTGTACTTTCATTTGCTTTGAATAGCTTATTTAGGCCACCTTCAGTAATTTGAATTGTGAATCCGTCAGAAGTTTGGCTTTTTTTTGAAAAATCAAGTTCCCCGGTGTACCAATGCCTATATGTGTCAGGGAATATGAACTTATTTAGTTTCCAAATTGCCAGGTAACGAATAACGTCTGTTCCTATACGCCACATTGAATCTTTTACGATCTTACCCCCGTCCCTTACAAATTTCAAAGGCACTGAGAAGTCTGTTGTTTTACCTAGATATTTAGAACTACGTCCGAATTTAATAAGCGATTCCCGCCATCCATCCGGTGAATATTCTAAATGTGCAGGCTCTCCGTCAGGTTTAAGAATACCTGAGGCCACTACGTCAACATGACCATCTGTATTTTCATACAATGGTCTTTTGTTCTCATTTAAAATAAAATATCGTAGGTCTTTATTCATTAACCTCTAATAATATTTTGATACCAGGGAGTTGTTTCTACTGCCGGATGATTATGAATACTGATGCCGGGCTTACGATTTAAATATTTTAACTGCTGTACCGCATCCTGTAGTAAATGACTGTTGATATCATTCTGCGAATAACTTTGCTTTGGCTGAATAGTAGCAAGTGATTTCATGTTTGCGGCATTAAGAATATCAGCTGTAAGGTTTGCCGGGGTGATCTTCTCGCCTCCTTTAAAGTGCATGAGTGTAGGAATACCGGGAGTGAGGTATTGTTTACCTGAACGCTCGGTAACAAGTTCTGTACCTATTTCACCGGCCCAGGCAAGGCCCGGCGCTGCACTGTCTGTTCCTTTGGCGTATTTGGGTAAAGGTGTAGAGATAGCCCTTGCAAGCTGCAGCGCTCCTATTGCGCCTACTGTGGCAGCTAAAGCAATATTAGCAGGGCTGTAGGGTTTATTTCCCAACGCAGCAACAACAGCCTGAGCTGTACTTTGAATGATAGAGGCTATACTTTGAGCCTTTTCAAACTTTGCTCTTTGTACCGCTAAATCACGCTTACGCTTTTCAATTTGCTCATTCTGGAAAGCTGCTTCTTTTTCTATCTCGGCAATACGACGGGTACGTTCAACTTCAGTTAAACCGAGTAATTCAACCTGTCTTATTTGCTTATCCTTATCCTCTCCAAGTAATCTTTGACGCTCATCCAAAACCTGTTCTTCCCGAGTTAAGTTATCCTGCAGGAAAGCAAAGAAAGTTGTTTGAAGTTCTTTTAATAGATCCTTATTTGCCTGCTTTTGCTTTTTACCTAGTTCAACCTGTTGGTTATACTGATCGTCATATATTTTCTGTAACCAGGCGCTTGTTGCTGCAGCTTTTTCTTTGATTCCATCAATGGCAATCTTAGTTATTTTCCTTTCTCCATCCTTTTCGATATCTTCTTTTAATTTCTGAAAAGCAAGTAGCTGCTTTATCTGATCTACACGACCTTTATCTTCAATGTCAGCTATTCTTAATACTGAAGCTTTGCGCTCTTTTTCTATCTGAGAATTTAAAGCCCTTACATTAGCTCCCTTTTCTTTTTTCTCTTTTTCCAGAGATTTTACTACTTCATTTAATCTTAATGCTTCACTACTTATTTCATACTGAGTTTCAAGATCAACTAATGCCTGTGAGGCTATAACAAAATCATTAAGTGCCGACAGACGGGTAGAGAAAAGATGTTTATCAGATAACGCAATTTCCCTGGCTCTATCCTGCTCAAGTTCCAATGCCCTTTTATTTACATTGAATAATGCTTGCAGTATCGCTTTGGCTGTATCGTCTGAAATACTTTTAACAGAATCCTTACCACCAGTTTTAGTTTTACCGGGATCTGTAAGCACATCAAGGTTTACGAAATTCTGAGACAATTTCAAAAGATCATCAAATTTCTTCTGAGCATCCTTCACCTCTTGATTGTTATTATCTCTTTTCTGCTTAATAGCATCTCTTTGGTTTTGGATATCTAAATAGTGATCACTATCCCGGGCAGCGGATAAGGCACGTTCTGCTTTTGCTAGGTCCTGTGTAAGTTTAAATGCCTGTAGCTGCTGCTTCACCTGTGCAGATACAAGTTCTTCTGCCGCTTCCCCTAATTGGTTCTCAAATGCCTTAGCAATCGCTCGCTGCCTTATAAGTACTATTTGAGAAGTGATACCTTTATTTACGAGATCAATATTATCGATTTGCTTTTCATCAATCTTATTACCTGCATCCGCAGTTGAATTATATTCCTTCAATGCATCAAGCCTTTTTTTCATTGGTTCATTAAGATCAGTAATTACAGTCCTTAATATTTCTAGTTTTGCAATAGTTCCTCCTGAAGATTTGCCAGCATCTTCAAAAACCTTATTTAATATCCTTAACTGTCCAGCACCCTCTTTTAATTTGTCTATCCATTTAGATATTGGTTCAATAGCGAATAGCACCAACCCTGATATTCCTATACCAGGTAAAATATTAGCAAGCGTCCTTAATCCTGAAAATGCTTTTTGAAATACGTTTCCATAGTTACCTACATTCCTTTGTGATAGTCCTACTGTCTTATCGATGGCCTGTAGTTCCTTGTTTAAGGCGAGGGCTGTTGCTGCGGCAACTCTTGCCTCTTTACTTTCTATGCCATAAATAACAGCGAGATTCTTTGCATTTAACTGCGCAGCCTGGTATTCTTTATTTAAAACAGCATAAGCACCACCCTGTTGAGCGGTAGTTAATGTTTGTGTCTTAATTTCTTTGTTGAGGACCAGTAATTGATTTTTATACTGTTCGACTTTTACGTTACTATCAATAAGCCTTTTATTATACTCATCACGGGTGATTGTGCCAGCCTTTAATAATAATAAATCTTCCTTTTGACTTTGTAGATAGCTGTCAATGGAATTCTTTACCCTTATCCTTGTTTGGATGTTATCTTTAAGTGAGGCAGTATTTTGCTGAGTGGCAACAGTTAATTGTTGTTGCATCTGCACAAGCTTTGCCTGAGAGTTAACAACATCACTTGATACAGTAGATACACTTTGTAATGATTGAGAATAAGCATTATTAAGGTTGGTAAGCTGCTGAATATTTGCAGCATTGGTTCCGGTAGGTATTACTTGAAAATTCTTTAATTGTAAGGATAGATTATCAAGATAACCCTGTACAGTTTTAAACTGTGCCTCAATGGCCGGAATATTAATAAGATCATCTATCCTTTGCTCTGACATCCTAAGTAGTATTTTTTATTTCACTTAAGAAACTTTGATGAATTGCAGCATATTCAGCTACTGTTGTCGTTACTTTGTCTATCTTATACCCTTGGTGCTTACTTAACCTGGCGATGTTTGCGTTAAAGTCCTTTTCTGTTGTTTTCTCACCTTTATTCACACCCTGAAGCCTTACATATTCATCAGATAATATCTCCAGCTCATAACGCTTAGTATCGACAAGTGTCAGTGTTCTTTGTAAATTCTTTTTTTCTTTGTAGTATTCTGGTGATCCGGCCGGATATATTAAACATAATTTTTCAGCTACCACTACATCCCACCTTTTATCCAAATAAAAAACAGCGTAATCAACAAAAGTTATTTGCGTTTTAAGCTGCAGGATCCTATTAGCCAGATCAAACAAATTATCTCCATCCTCATTCTTCATCAACCAGCTCCATTCTTCGTATATTATCTTCCAGCGCCATACCTTTTCTTCATCAGTCCCATTTATCAACTCAAATAAAGGCTTGTAATTCTCATTACAATAAGCCTGGATGAACGGTGACAACATCAGTTCATTACATGAGAGGGGTAATGATGTGTTGAACTGGATCGGCCCCGGTTGAGATACAGAGTTGTCCATATTCATTTCTGAAGAGTGCAACTGGTTTTCCGCTGTCTTTTGCTTGCTGTTTGGCGATCTGAAGAATCTTTTCATCGTTTGATTGTTTATTGATGATTTCGCCCGTACAATTCTTACATGACATTAGTTAACCATTGTTCTTTTTATCAATTGCATACCCAACTGCAAACATTATTATCGCTCCAATTATTATCCCGGCTAACATGAAAGTCCATTTGTTTCCGAAAATAAAAAGTGCAATAATTACAGATAAAATAACAATGTAGAATAGCCAGTTTTTTACTTTACCCATAACCCCAATTTTTTCTTTATGTTGGTTACTAAAACCGGCCTTAACTTCTCTTTTATCACAATAATACGGCTCTCTAAAGTTAAGCCAAAAGGGTCACCAAACCTATCAATTAAACTACTTGTTTTTTCATCTGCCGAATCCAATATAAACGTTTGTGGTCGCACATCTATAAAGATTTCATTGTGCAAAGTTCCTGTCACTCTCCAGTCCATATACCCCAAACCGGGTAGAGGATTCATTTCATTTTTTACCCTTGCATATTTATTGGACCTATACCGACCAATTTTATCACCATCCGCTCTTTCGCCATGTAACAACTGATCCTTTTGTTCCCTCACGATAACATCACTACTTTCATCGATCGCTGTTTCTGCTTCTTCTGATACATTTATCGATGATAACCTTTCCCGTAGTGTACTAATTGTGGCCATGGTGATTGAATTAAAACGGAACAGCCTACGGAGCCGCTCCGTTTATTTACTAACCTATTGTTTTGACCGGGACATTTTCTTTACCGCCTTTGGGCGTTTCAGCTTTTGCTGACTTATCAGAATTGCTGTTCTTATTACTTTTTATTCCCGGTTCTTTTTTACCTACTGCTATTATAGCTTTGTAGGCATCCTGCATCCACTGCAACCAGGCAACTTCAGATACCCCGTGTTGCCGCTGATCAGTGTATTGTGCAATGAACTCAGTTTCTGTCATTTTACAGATAGATGCGATATTAAAACCGCAATTATCTATACTTATGTGCGTTTGCTCTGGCATTATGCATGTGTTATTTGAACATAGCCAGTTGATTCAAAGCCATCAATTCCCAAAGCATACAACAAAGCAGGTGTTGTTAAATTCAAATCCAACTTTTGCCCACTTGATAAAGCAGCATATTCTGTCGAATCAGTTGTAACTGTAAATACTTTATTGGTTGTATCGGTAGCTACCACACTTGTAATAGTTCCTGCTACGCCCGTCTGATGATTGGTTGATATGATAGCACCTGCTGTGCAAAGGGCTGTTTTAATGGCGGTCAGATCAAATAGATTTTTACCACCATCTGCAACAATTTTCAACTTAGCCACATTTGTAGTTTGGTTGAACAGTGTTATTACAACATTATTAATACCGTTGATGCTTCCGATAGCTGAATCGGCAACAAAGAATGATGCAGAATCCCTGTACTCCTGGTATGAATCCAAAGTAACTTCAAAACGGTATTGATTAACCGCATCAGAAACAATGAACTTAGAAGGATATACATAATTCTGATATATTTTAAAGCCTGCCAGTTCACCTGTTGTTGATGTTGAACGGCCATAAACCACATTGTTTGCATCAACCAGGAAAATATCATATGACCCCACTTCCAGTTCAAGTAATTTCTTATGTAGCAATTCACCACCTGAATGAGCGATATCAAAAGCTGGAACAGGGCTTGATGTGATGATCTGTTTTGTGGTAAGGTTACCTACACCACCCCTATTGGGATCTCCGGTTTTATCTTCGAAGTTGTTAAGATTCCAGATTGGGTACATACGACCACCACGAGCAGCTCGGGCATATCCCTGAAGTGCAGTTGTCATAGTTGTTTGGCTGGCCAAGTCAGCTGCTGAAAATGTAACGCCATTATCAGCGAATATTACACCCTTCATACGACCTTTAATAATATCGCAGAAGGGTTTGCCGGTAGCCAGGGAGCCATCAGCCCCACATACTCCGATGTTTAATAAAGATGCCATTGTATTTTTTGTTTAAAATTTTAATAACAATTGTTGTAATTATATTGGAGTTGAAAATTCAACCTGAAACAATGAATTGGGTGCATGTCAACTGCTTTTAATCTTTGATCACGATAACTACCTGGATATTCCTTCAAGACATTTTCCAGTCCTAATGCGATTCCTGTAAACTTGAAACCGAATTCAGGAAAAGACAAAATATTTAAAATATCCACCCTTACTTCTTCATCGGCTCTATTAGTGCTATCTGGCTTCAATTTTTTCAGATTCACAAAGAATACTAGGTGAACATCTGTTTCTTGATAACCACTTTTCGTCTGATCAATTGAACCATCCATTCCAAAAAAACTTATAGCATTCAACTTATCATTCCAGTACACTTCTTTGTATTGATTCGCACCTTTATAAACCTCAGCGACATAACCGTTATCTTTTTTATTCCTGTAACAGCGGGAATAACACTCATAAAGTTTATTCTCAGCTGCAACATTCTGATCTAGGTTCCAGGTATCCATTAACCTTGCGTGTATAAACTCCTGCATTTTCCTGATCTGAACATCAATACCAACCGGGTTTGTAATTACACTCAGCATAGTGAAACAGTTTGTGCTTTTACGATCGGAAACAATGACTTTTTAACTCTCAGTATTTCCCGTTCCATACGTTTGTTCAATCCTGTTATCGGTGCAGGGCCATCGCTTACAGGCGCTGATCCTGTTAAATCCTGAATTGCTGAAGCTTGCATTATACCGTCCTTCAATAATCTTTCTGTACCATTGCTCGCTGTTGAGTAAACAATCCTCTCAATAACCACATATGCCATGGATAGGCCTTGTAATTCATCAAACAAGTTTGATTTCTTAACGATCATCCCGGTCCAGTCACTGAAAGAACTAATCTGCAGGTTCATACCCATTGGTTCGTAAGTGTAGGATCTCTGATCACGATCGAAATCAGTTTGCCCGGAGGTCTTAACACTATAAAAAGCCTCAGCTTTGAATACGTGTGTATTATTCCAGCATTCAACCTGCTCCCTGATCGCTTTGGCAGATCCAAGATCATCCTGGAAGTATCCTAAGAAAAACCGTGAACCTTTTGTTGAAGGATTGATGTAATTCAGGATAAGGTCATTGAGATCAACTACAGTGGATTCATTGGCCACCACAGTTACTTCCTGTGACCATACCGGTGTTTTCTTTCCATCTTTAAAGCAATACACAGTGAATGTCTTATTGCTGTCAAAAAGTAAAGTGGCACTATCTACCTGCACGGCTTTATCAAAGTCTTTTGCAACATTGATCTCATAGCCGACAAATAAACCGCTGTTTGTTACAGCCTGGTCATTCATACCTAACCGGTTGAAAAGAAGAACCTGCTCCAGGTATTCCTTTTCAGAAAATACTCCGTTCAGGCATCGCATGATCACTGATTTCTGAATGCTCTCCAGTTCTGCATTAAACTCATCATCGGTCATGTTTGGATTATCCAAAACTGATTTGATGTTTGGTATTGTTACCAACGCATGCATATCATTGAAATACCGTCCTGAACGTGATGTTGTATTGTTTGATGACAGAACAGGTTGATCACTCAGTGTTGATGCTCTCCACCCTAACCTTCCAAACAAAGCACTGATGCACTGTGAATAATCGAATCCGTTTGTATATGGCGCATCACCTGAAGCCAGTAGAAACACAGATGCATGTACATACCATGTTTCACCATCTTCAAACGTTGCACCTCCTGTTAGCCGGAATCCACCTTGTGAAAGAACAGAGTAAAGGGAATAGCTGTATGGCCCGTAGCCGGTTTTTTCAATCCATGTTACACTGCCTTTAATGGTAGGTATAACACAATCTGTGTCCCCGGCTGCGGGATCATACGGTCCAGAACCCCCAACTCTTATTTCAATAGGTTTATTCATTGTTTGTTCAAAGAACTTTATTCATGCCTTCGCGGCAGGTAATATATTCGCACGATCGCTGACATTGTACCCGATCCTACTGTGGTTGCTTTATAGTAAACAGGAACAGGACTGACCTTTTTCCAAACCACTGTATTGGTAGCTGAATTGGAAAGTGTCAATGTATCGCCAGTGCTTTTGTAATTCGTACCATCGATACTTTCATACAGAACTACCGTGCCTGCAACTGTCCCGGATACTTTGGTAAGCACCGGTTGAATTACCACGCCTTCATAGCCTGCTGTAAGTGTGATGATCTTATTTACAGCTGTTGTATTAACCGCTGTATCGCCTTCTACCAATGGCATGAGCGTTGCCCTGCCTGGTTGTGCGTATGCTGATGTGATCATTAAGACCGTACTCACCAACATCGCTGTAATAAACTTTTTCATTTTTACGTTGATTTAATTTTTAGTGAATAAGGTTTATGATTGTGCTACTTCGATGATCACTGAATCAGTACGACCGGTTGTGTAATCAAGTGGTGAAGTGTTATAAGAAGAATCCAGGGAAACTTCAAATTCCATCAACACATCCTGTGCATCACCATTTGCCGCTGATTGGTCAGACCTTGCAGAATAACCATGTACAGCGAAAGTGTAGCCCAGGAACTGAAATGTTCCGTAACCACCTACATAGCTGTTGTAATCACCCCAGCCTGTACGGTTTTGTTTAGGGATCCAGTTGAGTGCTGCTACTGATCCTGCCGGCATTACCAATGCGCAACCAGCTGCATAATTACTGTCAGACAGTTCAACGCTTTCAGCAATGTTCAATCCCTGAAACTGGTAACCGTAGTTTGTAGCATTACCGCTTCCTTGTGCAACAAGGAATTCAGCTTCAACAGCGATAAGGCTGTCTGCGATAATATCCAGGCCACTACCGAAATAGTTCTGGCGCATTACAGACCTGGTGCGTGAGAAGAATTTCTTTTTTTCAACATCGGCTGCATCGATCTCTACTGCATCATTTGCGGCATTGAACGTTACACCTTTCAACCCTGCGGGCTGTTGTGTGGAACGTTGTGCACGTAAATAAGCGATCGCTTCTGTTTCTTTATCCTCCAGGATATTCATGCAACATTGCTCCAACTTATTAGCCAGTACAGTATTGAAATCGAATAACGATTTATCCAAAAGTTTTAAAGAAATAGAGGTCTTGTCTGATTTGGTTGTCCAGGTAAGTGTGATCTTCTTGGTATCATTGATCGTACCTGAGTGAGATGCAGCACGGGCAGAACCTGAAGTTCTTTTCGTACGGGCAAGCATGTGAGCTTCGATGGCCCTGTCATCTCTTGTTTTAAGTGTTTCTGCACCGACGATAAGAATATTATCGTTTCCGGTTAACAGGCTGAATGCGGGTGCAGGCTTGATACGCATTTCAGGTGCTTTGTATTTGTCGCTTACCATTGTTTGTGCGGTAAGTAAATTCGACACATCAAAATTTGCCATTGTTAAATTGGTCTTGAATGTAAGACCTCAGCATCTTGAGGAGAATATCTTTGGGAGCGCATCTTGTCCCGGGGGTCGTTCTTTGCTCGCGTATCTTGGAGCGATTGAGGACATAAAAATAAATAATTATTTTATATCTCCAAATTTTATTTTATTCACAATAAAAAAACCGCAGTTTCCAAGCGGTCATATTTTCAAAGGGATGTTCGTTTATGAATTCATATCAAAGCCATCGACCTTTGCTGCTTCCTGAACAACTTTTGCAAACTCTTCTCCGAGCTCACTTTTGTTCTCTGCTTTAAAGGCTGCTTTTATTTCTGATAATTTGGTGTAAACAGCTGCGCCTTTACTTTCATCTCCCTTACCACGGCCGCCGCCAGCTGCGCCAGTGCCTTCTACTGTCAACTTATTTGCTATGATGTATTCTGTTGTCACATCTTTTGTTGTCATGTTATTACCGATTTTATCAGTCATAGGCTTACCATCTTTCAGCCATACGATCTTACCATCTTCATTATTGTAATCGTAGCCATCCATTTTCATAAGAGCAATGATCTTCTCACCTGGCAGTGATGCTGTAGGCAGATCTTTTGTGATCAGGCCTTGCGTTTTGATGCTTGATACTTCACCTTCTTTATCAGCCAGCTTCTGCAATGCTTCTGTAGCTGTCAGCTGAGCTGTTTTGAGTTTACCTTCCAACTCTGTTACTTTCTTGTCAGGCTCGATGTTGGCATCCTTGACAGCTTTCTTACCCGCTGCTTCGACAAGGCCTTTGACGGTTTTCCCCTGGAAGTCTAGTTCCAATTCCTTTTTAATAGTATCAACCTCCATCTCAACGCCTGCCTTCTTACCGTCTTTGTAAGAGTTGCCTTTCAGTGTGGTTACTTCATCTTCAGTGAAGACAGCAAGTTTATCATCGATTGTTACATCAACTTCCTTATCATCTTTAATAGCTGTTTCCAGGTCGGTGGCTTTGATCTTAAGCAGTGTTGCAATTCTTGTTAGTGTTTCTTTTTTTAACATAAAATGATTTTTATTTGAATGGATTTTGTGTTGACATTCTCACTGGCTGAAATGGTTGCCCGAATGTTGACTGCGTAAACCATAGTACACCCGTTTCAACTATTTCTTTAAGTTCCTGTTCTGATAACTTAAAGCAACATGTCATTGGTGTCATAGGATCTTCTGCATCTATATGAACAGGTAATGATTGGTATTCCGGTTGGTCCTTTGCAAGAATATTTGTTTGTTGCTCGAATTCTATAGCTTCCATGTTAGTTTGCTTTTATTTCAAGAATACCAAACTTACCTTTGCCTGCTTTTGATACTGCATGATAATTCAGCAACACTGAATCAACTTCCTGAACCTCTAAAGAAGTCAGAAAACTATTTCCGGATTTGTTTACGATTACTGTACCTGTATTAAAACCCGGATAGTAGTAATCAATTTGATCAGGTTGTATTCTTGCTGTTACGACCTTTTGATCATTCTTATTAGCGATCCCGATAGGCAGTAGTATGAATGGTAACATCTGAATTATTGAAAATGATAAATATTATTCAGGCAGGAAATACATCTTTGCATGTGTATTACCACCTTTCTCAACGCCATGGTTAAGCATGTTGGCTTCTTCTTCAGTGATCTTAACCACCGGCCGGGATATCTTCAGCTTTTCAGCTTTACCACCTGTTATCTTCACATCCCATTCCTGATAGTGTACAACATCGCTTTTAGAAGCTTTCTTTGTTGGTTTCTTATCAGCCAGTTCTTCTGAAAATACAGCCTCCAGTATTTCTACTGCTTCTTCTGAGGTATATTGTTTTTCATCATCATTGATAAGTTGCAGCACTTCTTCTTTTGATTTGCCTGCTACTTTCTCAGCAGTATACTTTTTAACTGCTGAATTTTTTCTTTGAGCGTTCATGATTATTTGTTTATGTTTAAAAATTATTTATAGAATCCTATTGATTGTTTCTTTACTTCTGTTACCTCAAATTCGCTTTCATTCATCCATTCTGTTTTAAAGTCATTATCAAAGAAGTACTTTACTTCATAAGCCACTGCGCTAAACCTTATTGTAATTCCAGTTATCATACCCTCGATCTTTCTCAGTTTGGTGGTAACATGTGTTCCACACGCATAAAGTTTCACTATGCAGCCATTTTATGCTGTGCATTACGAGATGCCCTTGCCATCTTATTACGCACACGGTTCTTTTTCTTCTTATTCTGTTCGTGTGCCTTATTACTCCATGTAAAGTGTGAGATATGCCCATTACCACTACGAATAGATTCAAGTGTGGTTGTTGCCTCTGATGCTTTAAGAGCGTGGTTGTTGCCTCTGATGCTGCTAACAACACCTTTGGCCCCTGTGAGAAGGTTTTTGAAAAACTTGCCGAGTGATTTAAACATAATTGATAGTTTTGGTTAATTGTTATGCTGCTGGTGCTAGTTGTTTTGGTTCAGGAGCCGGTGCGAGAGAATAGGCAGCAACAGCATCTGTCATATTCTTTTTAAGTTCTTCAGCTGTCATACTAATAAGCATTGCGTCATTGATAGTAGATAACCATTCACCAAAATATAATTTGGCTTTGTAGTCATCATCGCCGGCGCTTAATCCTTTCAACTGCTGTGTGGTCAGGTGGAAGAAAGGTTCAACCTTCATAAGCTTCGTTTGTATAGCAAGCTTCACCTGGTCAGTGTTATATTTTGCCTCGAGGTATTCGATATACAGGTCATCCAATGTGCTGTATGGCGCACCATCTTTGCGAGCCAAGCTGTATTTATCCCATAAAGCATCCGGGGTTTCTATCATGTAACGCTTGCCGTAATTGACAGAAGCACCTTTATAATTCGTATTCACCTGTATCTGGATAATTCCATCAAGAATGAATTTGTGTCTTGTTTCAGCACATTCAGATATTGGGGCCAACCGGTCAGACTGTGGCTTAATTTCGTTTGTGATCTCAGTAGCCGTCTTTTGTGGACCATTGGCATCTGTAGACATGCCTTGTGTCTTTTGGGCATTGGAGGCTCCCCAGATGGTATAGTTCATCAGGTCTTCCAGCAACTGCAGGTCATGTGTGGCAATGTCGTAGTAATCTTTTGGAGGAGTTACGAATCCTGCTACATTCGGGGTAACGGTAGGATCATCTTTACTCTGTGGCCATGAAAGGACCTTTGAATCTGATACCTTACTCATGATGCTTTTACCTGATCCTTTACAATCCGGGCATACATCAGCTTTTACAAGCTTCGTACCCTTACAGGTCTTGCAATCATCAGCATACTCCCAATACTTTGGAAAAGCAAATAGGAATTCATATGTAAGCTTGATGGATCCTTTTGTAAGGAAAGTATTAGCCAGTTCCAGTATTTCATCAAACAGGCTTAAATGCCCTCCTTCCCTGTTTGGATCAGGTATGTCAGAATTGATGATACCGGGAACGTAGGTAAAGTAATTTGGAAAAGACTGTTGTTGAATGATTGAAACAATTTCACCTTCATGTTTGACATAGTAATCGAAGGCATCATCAACAATACGATATATCTTATCTTCTGGTTTAAAGCCTGCTGCCGTCTTATCTGTTACATTGACCGTGAACACTACGTATTCAAGAGATGATCCATTTGGAAGATAATCGTAGATGCATTGAATTGATTTATACGTGGGATAAACAAAAGATTTGCCCTGTGCACGAAGCTGCAAGGCTTTCTGTAAAGGGGCAATTTCAAGGAATATAAGTCCAAACGGATCATCCAGGTAATGTTGCTTCCAAAAACTCTCTATCCATTTTCTGATAGACCGGCCACCTCTTACATCCATTGCCAGCATGCGTGCTTTCTTCTCCTGGTCTTCGGGCAAATTGTAATAGAACGAGCCACCACGTGCAGAAAATACTTTGTCTATTGGCCGTGATAAACGATTGAATAGATCTTTATTTGATTTTGCGTACTTAACGCGAAGAGACCGAAGAGATTCTTTTTCAAAGCCATCAACTGTTGTCAGCGCTGCTTCCAGATGATCACCGTAGAAATGCTTTCGCATCTCTTTGTTGTACAATTTCCCGGCATTGACTAATGCTTTGTTGGGATTTTCAATAATTATTTTTTTGATATCATCAACCGTTAGAATCATTCGTTGGCCGTTATTGATACGGCAAAACTTTAATGAGGTTCTTTAATAATCCTGACAAATATAAAATAATATATTTGTTTATAAAATATTTTTTATGCAGCCTGTGAACCTACCCTGGATTTCCCCCTGTGTTTGTGAATGACATTCCTCCAGCTATCAATGCCGTGATTAAAATCATCAATAGGATCATTTGTGTAATTACCATTCTTATCAACAGCGAAGACATAGTTCAATATTTCTTCTGTGAACTCTTCACTGTCATCAACATAAAACAACACCATAGAACGCATCAGATCGATCCCATAAGTGATGCTGTCTGGTCCCCCGATACTTGGTATTACATTGAATCCTGCTAATAAGCCCGGGTATTTCTTGATGTCATCCTCGCTTAATTCGTCCGGAGTATAACCACTCTTGAGCTTCTTATAGCTTTTGGGATCAGCCTTATCAGCTATGATCTCGTCTGCGATATTGAATTTAAGAGTGCAATACAGCTTGCCGATGTCAATTGTCTCCAGAGGTTTGTAGTTGATCATGCGACACCATGAGGTGTTTCTATGGATCTTAACACCAACCAATGCTGCTGGTGATGCTGTGCCAAAATCCTGTCCATAAAATTCACGGTATGGTAATGCCATATACTCTGCAAGTGATATTGGTTTTGCCTTTCGCAATATTTGACCTTTGCGGCCAGTGGAAGCAAAACCTTTTATTGCTGTCAGGTAGTGATGGAGATCAAATGTTTCGCTTCCAGGATCACCATAGGCTTCATATTCCTTCACCTTACTTTCGGGTAAGTATGGGTTTTGTTCATACCCTGTCTTTATACATACAACGCCTGGTATCTCTTTTGAAATAACTTCAAAATACCCTTCGTACTCTTTATGGAATTGTGGTGGTAAGTCTTTTGGTATTGCAATTGGAATGTTTGTTTTGAAATACCTTTTAAGCACCCAGTGGCCAATATCAGGAGTGTTAAGAATGATGATCACGAGACAGCCCTCCTTTCTTAAACCATCTGTGAAGTTGTTGAATTTCGTTACATCACGTATATCCTCAGCTTCTTCAATGACAGCAATATCAATGTTTGATACGCCCTTCATGTTTGCAGTCTTGCTGCTATCGCTGGCTTTAAAGCCCATTGTGAATACTATGCTTTCATTGGTAGTCTTATCTTTCAAACCAGTATCTAACCTGTCCACATCTGTTTGAAACGGTATCTGATCAAATCTTAAAAGAACTTCATTCAAAATTGTTTCTTTGATCCTTTCCTTTTCATCCCGGAGAATTGCGCAACGTTTTTTATTTACTGCTGCCTGGTAAGCTATGAATTCACTCACACCATAGGTCTTCATACCTCCCCTGCCACCAATCAATACAACGGTCCTCGTTCCTTCAGGTAAATTCCACAGAGGATAAATCGGATCAGCTACAGGCACCACTCCAGAAGCTCGTAACTGGACCTGCATGGCAGGATCTAGTTTATCGAATAGAGAAGACTCAAGCGGTTTTAATTTCACGGATAGCTTTTATTACTTTATCAACCTGATCATCATTCATTGGAGGCATAATAACCGGCTTTAATTGTTCATTGTCCTTTGCAAATAAGCCATGGATCTTTGCCACATTAGTAAGTGCTGCATCAGCAGGATACATTTCTACTTTCATACCATATTGCCCGGGTGCGATTGATTTGATTTTTCCCTTTTCTTTGTCAGCAACTAATTTTACCAGGTCAAGTTCCGCAACATCGATCCACTCAACAGGACCATCAACGATGCGTGTAGCTTTAGGATTGCGTTTAAGCTCTACCTGGTAGCGGATCAAATCTTTCTCCATATGTAGTATCAATGCCTGATATTGATCTGACTCATCTTTGCTAAGTAGCACTTCCTTTTCTGCCGTTAAAATGTATTCTTTTTCAAAAGCAATTTTTTCTTTGAGACCGTCAATAACAACTTTCAGACTCACCTGGATACGAGGCGTATGTTCAACCTTCCTGATAACGAAATAATCATTCAGACTGCTTCTAGCTATGTCTGAAATAAGTTTTTGTGTTTCTTCTGCAGAAAGGGAAAGTTCCCTTAGCCTGGTATCGATCGTGGTCCGTATGTGTGGTTTACGTAACATCTCAGAAGCTATAGCGTATGCTGACTTCTTCGAATAGCCTGCACGTATAGCTGCTTGCGTTCCGTTGAAATCAATCATGTACTCCTGGCAAAACCTATTTTCCTTATCAGACAATTTATTCATCCAACAAATTTATAAAATAATAATTTGGAATATAAAATATTTTGTTGTATAAGCTACATTTTAACTGTTGACACATTCTCCAATGATAATTTGAACACAGGTGATCTATCCTGAAACAGATCAGTTTTAACAACTGCAAATCTTTTGGCTTTATTGAATCCGGTAGACTTCAGAATCATCGTAGTTAAACCGGTATTATTGATATGAAAACCTCCTTTTGAAACAACAGGTGTAAGTTTAAATCCATCTGGATCATCATTAACATAAAAATCCCAGTCAGATCCTTCATTCAGAAAATGAACATACAATCCTGTTTTCAACTCACATAACCGCGTAATAGCTGCTGTGAAATAGATCCTGCGTTTCTCAATGACAATATATTTCCTGGTAGTAGCCCTACCACCATTCAACACTATCTCAATTGATTTTCGGTTTATCACTTTCATCATTTGTATCTTTTAATTCTTGCTTTCACTGCATTGAGTAAAGCATTTTGAACAGTGGCTTTATTGGCCAATGCTTCCAGCACATCTTCATCCATTGTTCCCCGGGTTATTATCCTGGTATTGATCACAGGCTTAACCTGGCCTTGCCTGTCCAGCCTTGCCACTGCCTGCTGATACAGTTCCAATCCCCACTGCAGGCCAAACCATTCAATTAAATTGCCACCGGCCTGCAAGTTCAGTCCATGGCCGGCGCTTGCAGGATGCGCTAACAGCATTTGGATTTTTTTATCATTCCAGTCTTTGATCTCAGCGGATCCTTTCAATACAACGGGCTTATAGCTTCGGAAATACTTCTGTATCCTTTCAAGATCATGTTTGTAGGAATAGAACACCAACACCGGTTGACCATTTGCAGCTTCCATGTCTTCTTCCAGGGCCTCTAACTTTTCCCGGTGGATCTCATGCCAGTTCTTCTCATCGTCGTACACAGCACCATTGGAAAACTGCAATAGTTTGTTCGTAAGCACTGCTGCATTGACCGCTGATATATCATCGACATCTTCAATACTCAGGATCAGGTCGCGTTCAAACTTGTCGTATTTCGCTTTCATTTCACGCGACAGATGAACTTCCTTAATGCGATCGATCCTGTCAGGCAGTTCCAGGTAATCCTTTGCCTTCATGCTGATGCAGATGTCGGATATCTTCTCATAGATCCGCTTTTCGTAATAGTCCTCACCGATCAGGTCATCTCCTTTCTCCTGGATCACTTCATATTTCGAAAAAGGACTGTATTCGTTCTTGCGGAAAAACTTTGCACGAAAGCCCGTCAGTGTATCGCCTAACCTTTCCCCCTGGTCCAACAGGTAAAGCTGCGACCACAGGTCAAGCAATCCGTTGGGCGCCGGTGTACCAGTAAGGCCCACTACCCTTTTTACTTTCGGCCGGACCATCCTCAAAGCTTTGAAACGTTGTGACTTTGCACTTTTGAAACTGGACAGCTCATCGATCACAACCATATCGAAAGGAAACCCTGTTCCGTAATGCCCGACAAGCCATGGAACATTTTCACGATTGATGATGTAGATGTCAGCTTTAGCCAGCAATGCTTCTTTGCGTTCACGTTCTGTTCCCAATACACGTGACAAACGCAGGTGCGTAAGATGATCCCATTTCTGTATCTCAGTAAGCCAGGTATCTTCAGCAACTTTCTTGGGCGCTATCACCAGGACCTTGTTTATCTCAAGTTCATCAAACATCAGTTGATGGATCGCTGTCAATGTGGAAACAGTTTTTCCTAGGCCTAGATCAAGAAATAGTGCGCATGCTGTATTATCCAAAATATGCTTAACTGCTTCATGCTGGTAAAGATGCATATCGGTTTCACGTAAATTCATTTTTTAGAAGTTTGATGGTGCGCCGCATGTTCCGACTGCGAAGCAAATACTATAAGATTTTTAGGATCATTATTCCGCTTATCCTCATCAATGTGATGAACTACTTCACCTGATAATAATTTCCTGCCTAACATCTGTTCCGCAACAATACGGTGGGTATGCCGTCCGAAAGTTTTGGTGTATGTTTTCCCTTCACCAGTTCCCAGTTTTTTCAATCTAAGTTTTGCCCTAACAGCTTCTGTCATCTTCTCGGCATTCCAATGCGTGTTTGCAAATGAGAATCGAATACTGTTCCATTCCCTTAAACACGCACGGCTACAAAACATCACTTTCAAAACAAGACTTTTAATTCTAACAAACTGTTTTTCACAAATACTGCATGTACAGATTATTCGTTTAAAATTATTTGCGCATTCTTTGCTACAAAAGATTGCTTTCTTATCGGATCTCGTTATGAAATCCTTTCCACATTGCTTACAATTCATTTCTATTTTCAACTTTCAGGTTTTATGAGGTTCAACGCTAATTCCAAACTCTCATGCGAATCAATGATGAAAACAGTAAAACCAAGCTTTCGCAAAAAGGCGATCACTACTTCCTGCCGGGGTGAAGGTTTTTTTCCAGGAGACTTCAATTCTGCAAACCATATTCTGCCGTGAGGCATAAGAATGATCCTGTCCGGAAAACCTGTAAACGACAACACAAAGAATTTTACAGCCAGGCCGCCAAAACTTTTCACCTTCTCCCGCAACTTTCTTTCAAACAATTTTTCACTCATAGCATTCTAATTTTAAGGTGTAACAAGTGTAACAGCTTCGCGCATGTACGCGTGCGAATGTGTGTATGTAGCGTGTATATGCGCTTTTGTTCTCTCTAATCTCTCTATTATCATTTTACTTTATTTATATTGTTACACTTGTTACACCTGTATAACAGTTATTAGAATCAATTATTTAGATGCTTCAAAAGATGTAACAACGCCTGTTACATTTGTTACACTAAACATGCTCTGCTGTAACAGGTGTAACAGGCGTTGTTACAGCAATATCCGACGTTCCAACCCTTACAAAACCTTTTCTGTTGGCTCCGTAAATGCCGTATCTTATTTGCTTTGGTTCTTCTTTCCAACCTGCCATATTTCGCATTACGTTCCTGATCGCGGTGTTCGCTCTCTCATCAATTGTGTCTTTTCCTTTAATAGCTTCCTGCCATATTTCCAAAACGCACACACGGTTTCTGGTGATTATCCCTTCGCCTAACAGTTCATCATCACCTTGTAAATAAGCCCGGCGTTCATATAAACTCATTGTTTGCCAGCATGCAGGCAATTTGACATCGAGATATTGTTGAATGATTCCTGTCCAAGGATGTTCTTCAGTATGTTCTTTTTGAATGTTTGTGGCAACTTCGATCATATGTTCAGGTAAATAGATACTCTCTCCTTTCTTATATAAATACATAGCCTCAGCCCATACCTGGTTAACTTCATCCTGGGTCAGGTCCTTGAACACGTCCTTTTCAGGAGTAACAACGTTCACACGAACAGGCCAGAACCGGCGACCACCGGTCTGATCTTTCATGAAGTCCATTTTATTGGTTGTGATAAAGAATATGCACTGGCGGGGAAATTTTTCAGTCCTGCGGCCGAAAGCAACACGATAGCGGTCTTCCTGCTTGGATATAAAATGTTTTATCTTTTCAACCTCAGCTTTTGCAAGTGCGGCCATCTCTGCCACCTCAACGATCCATACACCCTGAAGCTGTTCAAAGCTTTCTTTTCCTTCTATAGTTGAGAAACTGTCGCTGAACCATTGCTGGCCGAGCTTTGCCAGTAGCGAGCTTTTCTTAAGGCCCTGTTCACCGATCAATGATAATACGTTATCGAACTTAACACCCGGATTGAATATCCTGGCTACGGCTGCAACAAGGGCCTTACGGGTAACGGTCCTTGTGTATTCATTGTCTTCAGCGCCCTGGTAATCGATCAATAGTGAATCTATTCTTGGCTGGCCATCCCACTGCGTTGATTGCAGGTATTTTCTCACCGGATGGAAGCTTGTCTTTTGTGATAGTACTTCCATGGCGTCACGTGTCTTTGCAAGGTTGCTGATACCGTAGGTCTTTTCTAAATAATGCCTGATATTGGAATCATCTTTATCGATCAACCGACGTGTATGATTATCAACTTTTCTCCATGGAAGATCCTTGATAGCCACTTCGCATTTTTCAAAATCATCATAAGCCATCTTTCCTTTGAAGTAAATATCATTTTCGAATATCAACAGGACATTATCAATGGTACTATAGATATTTCCTTTGCGATCAACATCAAGTTTTTCTTTCCACTTGTCATCACCTGGCACTTGGCTTTCTTCCTCGGTGATCATATCTGCAAAGTCTCCACGTGCATCGTTGAGCAATTCATTAACGATCATCTTTTTTACTTTCGGATCCTTTGAAGCCATCTCAACCATTGCTGTGTATGATGGCAAACGGTTAGGTGCTGTGCCTTCACGTGCGTCTTCATCACGCAGGCCGAACTTGTGTAGGCGCACCAGGTCAAATGCATTACAAAGCTTCCCGGAGGTAGGATCCGTACCATGGTGACTGAAAGCGTACTTATCATCATAGACAACAAGGCCTGCAGCTGTGCTTCCTTCTTTGTATGAATACCGGTCTTCAATAGCGCAAGGATCATATACATCACTCAAACAATTCTCGATCACTTCTGCGATCGTGTATGTCCTGCACCAGGCTCCTATGACCCCGGGCTTCTCAAGTGGGTCACCCTGCTTTGTAATAGACCGCTGCACAAGTTTATCAACACGTGAACTTACCGGCCACTCACTTGAATCCCGCCAGTCACGATACTTATTTAATATATCATCAGCGCACATCCATGGCCCGTCCTGGTACTGGAATTCATAGATACCATCTTTCGATGTAGATGGCCAGTACATCAATCGTTCAGGCTGGAAGGTAGTAGGATCGAATGCTTCGATATCCAGAATGCCGGCGATCTTTCTTGAGATGGCCATATATTCATCAACCATCACCGGACGGTCAAGCGGTATGATCAGTCTTAACCTGGGAGCTTCAGGCGAATGCTTATGTGTGGAATACAACACTGCGGCATTTCCGTACATCAGTTCAAAGTCGAACCAGAAGTCAGCTTTACCATAATCGATATCAAGCGTGATCAGCTGCCTGTGCAGCACACTCCCGGACTTACGCCGGCCACTGGTGAGATAACCACCAACAAAGCCACCAATGTCCTTAATTTCATCCTGCCTTATCTTCTTTGCAGTCGTATACTCAGTATGCGTCTCGGCAGTCCTGTGAGTATTACTTAACCTCTCTATCAGGTCTGACCACTGGAATTCCTTGTTTCTCCAGTTGGTTTCTTTTCTGCTGCGGCCGGTAGCAATATCGAGCGTACCATTGTAGGTTATAACTATTTCTGACATTTGGATTCAATGTTTTTCTATGCTTGAACTATACTTTTTCCTGCGGTCCGGATCGATATTATTTACTTGACGTAAGCAATGCCGGTAATTCATCCTTTCCAATGTTGCCGTGACTTACAAGCTTATAAGCTTCGACAGTGATCTTTGCAGCCCCAACGATATTACTGGCAATACCAGCCATTGCTTTTGAACGTTCGATCTCCGTTTTAAGGTCCTCACCTTTGAGGTCAGCATCACCAAGCTTTTCAAGCTGTGCGAACAAGTTGTTGTTGAGGTCTGATAGTTTGTTGTTCATGAGTTTTTATTGTGTTATTTAGTTTAGATAATAATTTTATTGATGACTGAACTTCCTTTGGATATCGCTGTATCGTATTCCTTTTCATATTCTCAGCCCGGGTGATCAATTCCAGGTTACTTAATTTGCAATTGAGTGAATTACCATCTTTGAACCACAGGCAATGACTGGCCGGTATTTTACCATATTTCTTTTCCCATTTGTGCTGATGATAAGGATACCACACACCAAGTGAAAGACGGATGTATTTATACTGTATCAGCTTTCCTGATTTCATCCGATCATTGCGGATAGTGATCACACCATCTTTTTCTTTAGTATTATGTGGTGCATTGCCCTTTTTAAACCTTGTTTTTTTTGTCCTGGCGATTGCTTGTGCAGACATATATTCGGTCTGCTTTTTGCCTTTGTTGAATGAAACATTTCCTTTCTTTATCTGGCCTATTTTCTTACGTTGGTCCCTTATATCCTGGGGAAGTTTAAGCCCCAGTACTTTGATCCGATTCATTACTCCGGTATAACTTCTGCCGATCTTATCTCCAAGAGGTTTGATAGGCATTGTGAGATAATTATCCCTGATAAATTTATCTTCTGCAGCTGTGAAATCTGTTCTGCCGATCATTGCCTGGCTCCTGAACTTTAGCTTTAATTCAGGACTTACCACAAGCCCGTGTTTGCGCATATATCTTCCAACGATATTCTTTTCCAGCCCGAATTTTTTAGCCATAGCAGAGCCACTCATTTTAAGCCTGTTGGCTTTTATGAACTGGATATTAGCTTTTGTTAAAAGTGTCTTTGGCATATACTTATGATATTACAAACAGGTCCTTATATTCCTTTTTGAAAGTCTTAGCTGCGAATTCAACCAGCTCTCTACTTTTGAAGCAAAGGCGGGAACCCACAGCCGTACCCGTGTAGCTGCAATCCACGTAGTACAGCACAAAGCCAGCCTCCATATCCCACCATGGATAATATTTTGCCTCATTACTGTCTTTCCAGTTTGGTGTCCATCCATCATTTAGTGCACGGGTGATAATGAACAGCTTTGCCTGTGCAATAAGAGCTTTTGCATCCTCTTGCGCGCTGTTGCTTGTATCAGGTAAACACTTTTTCGGGTCCAGCTTTACTACCTTACAGGCATCAGCGAATGTTTTGATTGTTTGAGCAGTTGCTTTTTTAGTTGCCATTGTTATATTTTTAAATGATTACAAATTCGTTTTGATCTCCATAATGCGGATATATTTCAGTTTTTATGAAGTCTTCCAGTTTACCTCTTAGGTTCATGTTATCAACTTTAATAAGACAATAGCCGTTTGATGTGGCATAGCTATCGATGTCAGACGGATCCAGGACAGCTATCAACTTATCACTGTCATAGTCTTTGTGATCTGTAATTTTTTCGATCAGCTTATCTAAACCCAGTTCAGGTTCTTCGCCATCCAGCAGATCGATCTCTGATCTCAGGTTATCATGTGCTACAGATATTTCATGTTCCATGCCGTCACCACCAACATAATCCTGGACAATTGCAATAACTGTTTTAGAATGTTCATCCAGCAGGTCCTGAACTTTCTCTATCACCGTTTCCTCCAGCTTCTGTGCTACTTTAGTCTTTGCCATTAATTTTATTTTAATACTGAGTAAATGATCCTTCCTTTTTTCTTAGTGATTCTACCGCTTTCAACAAGTCCGTTTTTATTGTAAACTTTGTTATCTGTTATTTTAAATGTTGTAGAATAATAAAATTCGTTTATCAGTTTTTCCAGTCCTTCAATTGTACGACTGCTTGCTATTTTTATAAGTTCTTCTTTCATCAGTCCTTCCTGTAATAACTGGATTCGTAACTCTCTGCATGTAGTGGCAGTCCTTTAGCCCAGGTGATAGGCTGACACATGATCTTATTCACTTCTTCAGTACTACCGTGTTCGTTGGGTTCATCGCAAACGATTTCATCATGAACATGCATACAGATATTGTATCCGGCGTCATCCATTCGAAGCATTGCGTCTGCCAGGCAATCCCGGGCAACAGCCTGTACAATATTCTCCACCAGCTTACCACCGTAGGTATCCATGCGTCCCCACTGTTTTGTTGTTTGGTTCATACCTTCATAAACGATCGATTCACCACCGAATCTGTTTGGTTTTAGTGTTGGCCGCAGATAACACAGCATCCTTCCTGATGGCAGCATGATACACAGGATCCCTTTGTCCATGAAGAAGCGAATACCGTGGCCAATGGTAGAAGGTTCACCGTTGACAGCATTGATAGCAGCTTCTTCAACAGTTTCCCAATACTTCACAATTGCTTTGTTCGCATTGCGCCACATTTTTACAAGCTTTGCCAACTCAGATTCAATGACGTGAGCTTCTAATTCCGACCATGTTTCATAAACAGTTTCGTTATTATTGAACCTTATCTTTGCTTCTCTGAGAGCCTGGTCAACTACACCCATTTTAAGTGCACCCATTGTGATCAGTGCGTTAGGTCCACCCTGGTAACCAAGTGCCAGTTCAGATATCTTTCCCTTTTGCCTGAGCGGTGAAGACTTTGTAATTTGCTCAATAGGAACTTTGAACATTTGTGAAGCCGATGCTTCATATATTTTACCGTGTGTATTGAATACATCGATCCTCCATTTTTCCCCGGCCAGCCACGCTATAACCCTTGCCTCGATCGCTGAGAAATCCGCAATAATAAACCTGTGACCTGGTGATGCTATAAATGATGTGCGAATGAGTTGTGATAATGTATCAGGAACATTGCCAAACAATATCTCCAGCATCTCTGCATCTCCTGATCTTACGAGCTGCCGTGCCAGGTCAAGATCCTTCAATTCTATCCTGGGTAAATTCTGTACCTGGATCAAACGGCCGGCCCAACGTCCTGTCCTGTTAGCGCCGTAATACTGCAGCAATCCACGAACACGGTTATCTCTGCAAATACCTGTCATCATTGCCTGGTATTTCTTAACGGATGTCTTTGACATTTCCTGTCTGATCTGTAATACCCGGGTAACATTCTTGCAATCGGTCTTCTCAAGTAACACCGGGATAGCTTCTTTTGTAAGGCTGGTAACCTGTTCATCAGTTTCTTCAGATAACCAGGCTTTCAACTGCGTTGCGCTGTTCGGGTTATTAAGACCGGTGAGTTCAATAGCTTCCGTGTTCAGTTTCTCTCTGTTATTGATATCGAACCTGATCGCATTGCGAATAAACTCAGGATCCAACAAAATACCTGTGTCATTTACTTTCTGATCCAGCCACCATAATTTTCTTTCAACTACAGGTATATTGAAGAACTGTATCTTATTCCTGATCGCCTGTTCAGTCCTAACGTCCTGTACACAGTATTCTTTGAACTGCTCCCACTTCTCCATATCATGACCAGGTAAATTCCTTGTACGACCGCCATTTGTTTTTGTAGGCTTACATGGTAGAGAGAAATAACGGATCAGTGCTTTGCCGGCTGAATCTTTCTGTTCCGATATTTTCAAAGCTTTGGCTGCTGCATCAAGGCTTAATGGTAAACCGAGCATACTTGCCTTTGCCATTGTACATTCCCACTGTTCAGGTGGGAGTTTCACATGTAAATATTCAGAAAGACAAGTGCGTTCAAAGTTTGCATTGTAGGCCGTTTTTAAAATCGCAGGATCTAACAACATCATTTGTATTTCTTTGAACCTGCTATCAACAATTACTTTTCCTTCAGGGCCCAAATTTGTCAGATCGAATAATTCAATGGGCCCATTATCCAGTGAACAAGCAAATAGTAATACTGTGAAGTCTTCCGGTTCAACATACTTATACACTCCTGATTTTATAAGGTCAGTTGAGCTGTATGTTTCTATATCGATGGCGAGTGTTTGCATTTATATTTGTGATATTGAAATCGTTATTGTTTTAGGTGCTTCTGTTACACCAGCTTCTTTTAGTACTTTATTTCTTTCTTCAGTTAATGTTCTTAATTCACTCTCCAGCTGATATCTTTTTTTTGTTCTTGTACCTAGCTTCTTATTATCCAACTTGTCTTTCACCGTTTTTATTTTGGGTAGGTTGAAATACCATACATGCTTCTTCCTTTCCTCATGTAGGTCGGTTATTAATTTCAATGCTTCGCGATTACCTTTGGCGGTATTAGGAAAATCTTTGAATCCAAAATCTGTTGGTGTCTCATAGCAAATTGATATCATCGTTTTACTTTTGAAGCTTCTTTATTTAGGGCATCCATGTTATTCAGGATGTATTGTTTCAACGGTGGGTTTTCAAATTCTTTGTTGTTATAGATCCAGAGAAGGTAAACTGCAGGAACATTTGCCAAGGCTTTGCCTTTATGTTTACCAAAATTGATCACCGTTTCATCTGTATATACTTCAGTTGTTGTTTCCATAATATGAGAGTTTAAAAAAGGCCTGCCGAAACAGGCCTTTTACATTTCAACAATGATTACATCAAGTCATCATCAGCGCCGAGAACTTCGGCAAAATCTGCTTCAGCAGTATTGCGTCCGCCCAATAGTTCACCATCCTTTACTTTCATGATATGGTTCAACCCTGCGGCTACTCCGCCCAATGCTTTGGCATCTTTTTTACCACCCTGGCCATAAGGATAGAAAGTTATACTTGCACGGCCATAACAACCGCTGTACACTTCATCCTGGTTCATGATGGGTTCTGCACTGGCATTCACAATACCGGGCTTTGTTTTCGCCTTTGCATTGATGAACCAGCTGTTTGCATACGCATCATCTTCAGGACGTTCGATGTCCCCATCCCTTAACGGATTTTCAAAGCCTGTGGCAACCTTACCAAATTTGGTTTTGCCTGCTTCTTTAGCTACTTCGATCGCAGCTTTGATCTTTTCGATTGTAGCTTTATCGCTTTTTGGAATGATCAGGGAGACAGAATATTTCTTTTCTCCTTCATCATTTACCGCGGAGGGTTCCCATACGTGTACGTAGGATAACCTTGCGAGACCGGTGATCACCTTTGTTGCAGGTGCTTCTTTCGTTGCTGTCGTGTTCATCGTTTTTACGTTTTTGTGTGAATTAATCATTTATAATTTCTGCGAAGTCAAGTTTAGCTGCATCCGCAGTATTGATTGCCGGTCTTTTTTCGCTTTCCGGAACAAGCGTTGCTTTGCCAGGGGGTTTTATTATCAGGTCCGAAAGCAGTGTGTTGAAACTTGCTTTTCCGATCTCCTTCTCCATCGCTGTTATCCCTAACAGTTTTTTAGTGTAGAGGATATCTTCTTTGAACCCTTCTGCTTTCAATTTATTTGCGACCTTTTCTTCATCAGTGTAAACCCTGTTGCTTCTGCCTTCAACAAGTTTATAGCCTGGCCATTTCTTACTGTTGTTCACAGCTTCATGAAGTGCGTGTTCTTCAACAGAGCTTAACCATTTAAGAAACTGATCAGCCCGGGTGAGGACATCTGCAATCTCATCATCACCCATTAGTACAGGATCTGCGAATTCATACTTTGCCAGTTCCAAATTGTAATCAGCATTCGCTTTACATGTTGCACGGACCTTACAAAATCTGCAATGTGACCCTGCAACAAACTGACCCTCGCCATCAAAAGCTAAAGCTGCACGCGGACGTAGTTCACTTTCAGCCCAGTGTTTTAGATCAGCAACGGTCATTTCGTAAGTTGAAAAATTCTCTAACCGTGGCTGATAAATAGTCATACGCACTGATTTGATATCATACATATAATCGAACTCACGAAGTGCGCCCAGGCTATAGAGCATCATTTGCTTATTCTCAAATGCAGATACAGGTATACCTTTACCGTATTTCAGATCGATGATGTCCAGAACATTGTCAGCAATGATCACAGCATCACCGGTTCCAAATCCTTCAGGAACATAATCAGTAAGGTTTAGTTTTTGTTCCAGGAACAGGATCGCATCTTTGGTGTGCACCTGTGCCTGGCTAAAACGTTCAACTACAAATGTTGCGTAGTCATCAGCGTAGCCATACATCGCAGGTTCATACTGTTTGTCCTTCTCGATCTCTATAAGCTTTTCAGCAAATTCCTTCGAGGTAACCTGTTTTGTTTTTTCACGAAGGAGTAATTCACCCAAAGCATGAGCGAGTGTACCTTCTGAAGCCGCGGCTCCTGCATTGTCCGGGAACATAAGTTCCAGGCGTGCTGAGGGAGTACAACTCAGCCACCTTTCAGCCCCGGAAGGACTGAGGACAGCATGATCACTCATAACTCGTTAACCTTTTTAAGGAACGCGGCGTATTGCTTAGGATCAAGATTTGTAACCTTGTCCGTGCCGAATTCAGTTAATAGGCTTTTAAGTTGTTCTCTTTTACCGGTCTGTGACTTGGTTTGAACTGCTTCACGAACTCTTTCCAAAGTTGGCTGTACAGTGTCATCATCGGTTTTAGTTTCCTCTGATGCAGGTGTTGATACAGCCGGCACCGGTGTTTCCTGTTTAACAGTTTTTTGTTTGATTTCTTTAACGGGTGCAGCTGCAGCCGTACCTCCATTTGCGTTTTGTGCGAACCCTTGTAATAGAGCGAGGATCTCAGGTGAAAGGGTGTGTGTTACTGTGATGTTCATTGTCTTGATTTTTATATTTTAAATATTGTTTCGTTTTTAAACTGCCTGGCGCAAATATGTTTTCCATAAATGTTTACCGTCACAATGTATTATCCATCCGTTATATGAGGCGATTGATGCCGGGTTCTTTCTATACCTGGTCATTTGTATAAATCTGCGTTTGATCGATGGACGTAAGCGGGTATGGGTATGCCTGAACACATATCCTAAGAAGTCGATGCCAGTATCAACCGGAGCTACACAGTAATTTGATTTGATAGATAAGTTCAAATGCTCATGCAGGTAATGTTGTATCTCGAACCTGAGTTTATGCAGATCGGTTTTGCTGTGTGAAAGAATGACGATATCATCAGCATATCTGAAATAATATTTTACACCCTTTACTTCTTTTATCCAGTGATCAAAATATGTGAGGTAGAAATTTGCAAAGTGCTGGCTGATGTAATTACCGATTGGTAGCCCGGTTGCACTATCAATAATCTCATCCAGGATCCAAAGAAGATCCTGATCTTTAAATTTGCGGCCAAGTAGTTGTTTCAGGATCCTGTGATCGATACTTGGATAGAATTTCTTAATATCCAATTTTAGATAATAAGTAGTTCCCGGTATATCTTTTAAAACCTCTCTTAAGTTATCTGCAGCCAGGTGAATCCCTTTTCCTTTGATGCAACTGTAAGTATCTGCTGTGAACATGGACCTGAATACAGGCTCCAATACATTCATGATCGCGTGATGCGTTATTCTATCGGGAAAGTAAGGGAGCTTGTAGACGAGCCTTTCTTTTGGTTCATATATCTTGAAAGTGTTGTATCGGGAAGTCCTGTAAGTTTTGTTTAAAAGCATTTCACGTAAACGTGCAATATTCTCATGCCTGTTCAGGTCATGTCGTTTTATACCATGCTGCGAACCTTTACCCTTACGGGCTTTTTTATCAGCGCACTCGAGGTTCTCGATGCTGCATATTTGATGAAATAAATTGCCAATACGTTTCATTGCCTTTGCTTTATAAGGTCGTTTTCCCATTAGGTACTAACGCCCTTTAAGTTTTTAAGTAATCTTTTGGCCTGTTGCCAGGGTTTACGCTGTGAATAAATATTTAAGCATAGTCGGGAACTCACATTCGTATTCGTGTAGTTGTAATTCACGTTGTTCAGCACAAAGCCAGACACGGGACAGCGTACAACCTTGCTGCTTTATACTACCAGCATGTAGTCTTTATATAGGTCTTTGAATTGTGTTCCTGCATAGTTTGCGATATCCTTGCTTTTGAAGCAAAGGCGGGAACTCACAGACGTAACCGTGTCGGCGCAATACACGTTGCACAGCACAAAGCCTTCTTTGTTAGTTTTGCTTTTCTCCATATCGAACCAGGGGAAATACTTGTACTCATCATCATTACTCCAATCCGGTTTCCAGTCACCGTTCAAAGCTTCTGCGATCAGGACCAGCTTTGCATGAGCCAGTAATGCATTTTGATGTTTCTCAGGCATCATTGAGAAGTCAGGTAGTTTAGTTGGATCGAGGCCCAATGCTTTGCATGCGTCCTCGAATGTTTTGATCTCGTTCATAAGAGTTTTATTAAATGGTGAAATAATCTTTGTACAGGTCTGAAAATTGCTTTACAGCGTATAATGCGAGGTCTTCATTTTTGAAGCAAAGGCGGGAACCCACATCCGTAGCCGCGAAGTTGTAATCCACGTAGTACAGCACAAAGCCTCCTTGCATTTTGAACCAGGGATAATACTTATACTCATTTGAATTGCTCCAATCAGGAGTCCAGCCCTCATTGAGCGCCCGGATGATCACTTTGAGTTTTTTGTATGCGATCTCGTCTTTACTATCGCTGGAACTGATCACGCAGGAAGGATTTAACCCAAGAACTTCACAGGCATCGTTGAGAGTTTTTACACGATCCGTGATCTTCTGTGAAAAGAACTCTTTGCCGAATGTATCTTCAAGCATTGTTTTAAATTCAGCTGATGCAGATGGATACAGACTGCGTGCTTTATTTTTATCAAGTTGTAATGTTTGCATGTTGTTATTTTAAACAGTTAGAAAATCGTTGTAGATCGATTGGAATTGCTCACCGGCATACTGAGCCAGCTCACGCGATTTGAAGCAAAGGCGGGAACCCACAGGCGTAACCGTGCAGTGGTAAAGCACGAGGTTCAGCACAAAGCCAGACTTCTTTTTTTCAAACCAGCAATAGTATTTTGGTTCATCGCTATTATCCCAGTCAGGAGTCCAGCCTTCATTCAGTGCCCGGATGATCACAGTAAGCTTTGCATATGCCTGGATAGATCTGAGGTCGTTATTCAGATAAGTTGTTGGCAGTTCAGGAAGCACAGTACGTGAATTGATACCGAGTATCACACAGGCATCTTCGAAGGATTTCACCCGGTCAGTGATCTTATGTGAAAAGAACTCTTTACCAAACGTATCTTCAAGGGTTGCCTTAAATTCTGCAGAAGCTGTTGGATAAAGCTTCTTTGCATTTTTCTCATCAATTTGCAATGTTTTCATTATTGTAGTTTTAATTTTTTCGCTTGAAAAAGCGGCGGGTATTGTTTCTGATGCCATCTTTGATGTCCTTCCCGCCAGCTTTGAATATGTTCCGGTCTTACCCGGTGGTAGCAAGTGCCATCACTTGCAGCAATAAGAATCTTTTTAAAACCAGCTTGTGGAAACAAGCCGGTTACCTAATAAAACCCTAAACCAGCAAAACTCTTTGGCCGTTCATAGAACCTGTGGTGGCAGAGTTGTAAATACTTTTAATTTTTTAGTTGCTGGTTTCTTGCCTCTTTTCTTTGTACCACACGCCATCAAGCATTCTATAAGTAATACCATTTCTTTTTTCCTGGCCTTTCTTTGCATCTTTGGCATCCTGGTATGGTTTTATTATAAACAGGTAAAACATGGCAACTGCAAAACATAATAGCATTACAGACATCAATTGAATGAATTCTACCAGTTCACTTGTATTATATAATGAGTTTGGGTCCATTGCTAGTTTTTAGGTGATTGGTAATTGATATAGTTGCTTTGGGTTTTTACTTTGTCGGCCAGTGTTGCAAACGGGAGCTTCTGTGAAGCGGCGTATTGTTGCAACACTTTTATAGGCACTACTAATGGAATGTTGATCATTTTATTAAGGTTTATTATTAAGCTTTCTTTTTATTCTTCCTATCCACCTCTTCCTTTATGAGCCCGAAAAAGAAATCTACCAGGGCTTGTCGCGGATCCTGTTTCTCTTTTGGCGGTATGGCCTGTTGTTGATTCATTATGCCGATGCTTTTTCGGTCTCCAGTATTTCAGCTTCTGTCATTCCTGTGTGCTCAGATATAATATCAAGGGCTTGCTTTGTTGTAAGCATAATGTCAGCCTCTCTGATCCAGTTCTCAATGGTTTTATGTGTCCTGTTGAATGCTACCATCAATGCAGCTTTTGCAGGTATATTGGCTTTAATTGCTTCGAGTGCTTTCTGAGAAATTATCATAGTTCTATTTTTCTAACTTTTTTCACCTACCTACCACTTTGAGGTATTTTATTACCTAAATTTGTTTAGTACGTTTGTCGGATACAAATATATGTCTGATTTTATGACATTTCAAAATAAAATGTATGAATATTCAAAATTTAGATGTCTTATAATAAAACATTTCTTTTATTAGAT
>OFQX01000046.1_pt1 | contig 35746 bp, 45 predicted proteins | sample 1542951 | NCBI WGS metagenome assembly OFQX01 (sample SAMN07774215, study PRJEB24372) | wastewater metagenome | isolation source: WWTP Novara (Effluent) | place: Italy: Novara | collected 2015-12
GGCGTGGGTGAAACCCGGACTTGACCTTGCCGCTTTGGCACGACGCGCCATCGAAGAGGAAGCATGACATGGCGATTCTGGCGCTCGATCTCGGCACGAAGACCGGCTATGCGGCGTACACCAACGGCGCGGTCGTGAGTGGTTCGCAGGACTTCGCGCCGGGCCGCTACGAGAGCACTGGCATGCGCTACGTTCGCTTCGGCAAGTTCCTCGCCGACATGCATGCGGCCGATCCGGTCACGTACCTCGTCTTCGAGGAAGTGCGGCGCCATCGCGGCGTGGATGCCGCGCATGTCTACGGCGGGTTCCTGTCGCATCTGCAAGCCTGGTGCGAGTTGCGGGGCGTGCCGCTGGAAGCCTACCCGGTCGGCGCGATCAAGCGGTTCTGGACCGGCAAGGGCAACGCCGACAAGGACGCGATGGTGGCCGAGGCGCAGCGTCGCGGCTTCGCACCGAAGGATGACAACGAGGCCGACGCGCTGGCGATGCTGCACATGGCGATCGGCGATGGAGGTGTGCTGTGACACCACCGCTCAACCTGTTCCCTGGCCCGACAAAGGCGCGCATTCTCGCCACGCTGGCCGAAGCGGCGCCGGAGATCGTCTACGCCGAGGACCTGTGCCTGCGGGCGCTGGGTTCGACCGAGACGCGGGCGCGCAACACGATGAAGGTGCTTGTGTCGCAGATGCGGCCGAAGCTGCAGGCGTTCGGGTTCGATATCCTTGGCCGCAAGGCGCTGAAATGCAATGCGTACCGGCTGGTCAACACGCTGCTGGAGGGCGACGAATGACCGCCTGCGTGCTCATCATCACCCTCGCCGGTGAAATCGTCGGCTGCCTGCCGCCCGAGAAGGTCGCGGCGATGCCGAACCAATGGGAGCGCCTTCTGGTGGCGCTGGAACAAGCAAAGGAGAAAGCAGAATGAGCATGATTGATTGGGCTAAGAACGAACTCGAACTGGCTGGTTACAAATCAGACGCCGAGGATGGTCCCAACAAATGGCTGCGAGATGGCGTACTGAAACTGTTGGAGGCGTTCTGTGAAGAAGGCCACAGCGGATCAAGCGCGCCATTTGCCGTAAGCCTGTTCTCGCGGCTGGCTTCGTGGAAGCCGCTTGCGCCACTTACCGGCGAGGACGACGAGTGGAATGAAGTGGGCAACGGCACCTGGCAAAATCGCCGCGCATCGAACGTTTTCAAGGATGCGTCCGGCCCGTACTGGTCTGACGGCATCGTGTTCTGGGAATGGTACACAGACGAAAAGACTGGCAAGCGATACAAATCGTATTTCACGTGCAGCGACAGTCGGGTGCCAATCACCTTCCCCTTCACCATGCCGGATGAGCCTGAATATCGCGAAAGGATTGAGACGTGACGCAACCGGATCAATGGGAGCGGCTAGAGGCCGCGCTGGAAGAGGTGAAGAAATGACTGACCGACCGATCATATTTTCGGCACCAATGGTTAGGGCGTTGCTCGACGGCAGGAAGACGCAGACCCGGCGCATCTACAAGGTTCCCGCCGGCTCATACGTCGAACAGGGGCGCGTCTGGGCGATGACCGATGGCTGCCAGCATGGCGATGCGGCGCTGCCCTACGCCGCCGGCGACCGCCTTTGGGTGCGGGAGGCGTGGGCGTCCGATGGAATGGTTGGGGTGCGGTATTACGCGACCGACGATGTGCATGAACTGCGGCGCAAGCGCTCACCGATCCACATGCCGCGCCTGGCATCCCGCCTCACCCTGATTGTCACTGATGTTCGGGTGCAGCGGCTGCATGAGATTAGCGAGGCGGACGCATGGGCCGAAGGCTGCAGGCCTGGCACGCTTGACGACCGAGGCGATCCATTCCCGGCAGAAGAACCGCATCCCAAATGTGGCTGGGTCGGATGGGACTGCGCGCGAGATTGGTATGCTGACCTCTGGGACAGCATCCATGGCCCTGACGCATGGGACTCTAACCCATGGGTCGCTGCGATCAGTTTTGACGTGCGGCAGGGGAATATCAACACCCTTAACCAAGCAAAGGAGAAAGCGGAATGAACTTTGATGAAACTGAAATGAGAGAACTGATCGCTGCACGGGTCGCCGAAGAATTTAGTGGCGACTCCGATATTCGGTGTATGATCGAACGTAACATCGACGCACGGATTGAAAAGCTGTTTGCTGAACGCGCAAATACTGCCATTACCGCAGCTATTGATGCGGCGGTTAATGATGGCTTTGACCGGACATATCAGGCCACCGACAGCTTTGGCACGCCTAAAGGGCAACCAACCACGATCCGCAAAGAGCTTGATCGCCTCATCGGCGATTACTGGTCGCAGCAAGTTGGTCGCGACGGGAAGCCGACTACATCAAGTTACGGCGCCACGACGCGCGCCGAATATCTGATGACACAAATCTGCGCCAAGGACTTTACCGATCAGATGAAGCAAGCCGCTGTTAGTGTCACGGCGACGCTCAAAGACGGTTTCCGTGCGCAACTTGCAAAGCACGTCGATGGACTTCTCGATGAACTCTTCCGAGTAAAGAGCCTTCAGGATCAGGGAAAGGCGACCAAGCCATGGTAAAGCACTTCAACCCAAACGAGCCAGTACAGTGCCGCGACGGCACGAAAGTTAGGATCATCTGCACGGATCGCGCGGGCGAGCGCCCAATCGTTGCGCTTGTTGGCAAAGAAGAAATCACGGTGAACTACACGGCAGCGGGCCGGTATTTCACCGATGGAGAAGACCCCCTCGACCTCATCAACATCCCCGTGCAGCGGACGGGGTGGGTGAATGTCTACGGGGGGGTACGTATGGCTTTCCATGCGACACGAAAACTGGCCGACACATATGCTGGTGCAGACCGCGTAGCCTGCCTCCCGGTCACCTGGACTCCGGGGGGAGGGGCTGTGATGCGCACGCTTTTCAAACACACTCATCGCGAGCGCGGGTCTTGGCGCGGCTGGCTCAAGAATGGCCAGTCCGTTGAAATCTCGACGTCAAGACATGGATGGGATTTCGGCGCTGGTATCCACGTCCACAGCAATGACGCTGACATGGGCGACCGGATGCTGTTCCTCAAACTGTGGCGGCTGACAATTGTCCTGCCGCTCGGGATCATTCCGCACCCGTGGCCTCCGATGGATGGTCCGCAGTGGTCAGTTTACGCATCGTCTACGTTCGGCCTGACGCTCCATTGGGGTCTGCGGCGGAAGTCGCTTGATTGGCCGTGGAGCCTGCACACTTTGGCCTATGAACAGCAACTGCCGGACGGTTCGTGGCGGGATGTTTTTGATCGCACGACGCAGCCCTACGCTGAGACGCACCCTTACACTTACGTTCTGAGAAACGGGACGGTGCAAAGCCGAACCGCCACCATCAGCAAGCGCCGTCATGTTCTGTGTCGCAGAGCTTTCAAGGCTTTTGGCTGGCCGCGATGGAACCGCGAAAGTCTTGAGGTGCAGTTCGACGGAGAAGTCGGAGAGCGCACCGGATCGTGGAAGGGCGGCACCATCGGCTGCGGATACGATCTGCGCCCCGGAGAGACGATGCTTCAAAGCCTGCGCCGCATGGAACGCGAAAGGAAATTCAATTGAAACCCCTCATCATCCTACCCCTCATCCTTGCCGCCTGCGTGGCGACACAGCCCCCGTGCGACAGCTACCGGACCGAGTGCCAGCCCGGCGACACACGCTGCACCTGCGAGCGCCCCGAGGCCGGCGACAAGCATCCCGTCACCAGCCGGCCAGAGCCGCCCAAGGTGGAGCCGGAAGAACCGGAAGAACCGGAAGAGCCGCAAGAGCCTGAGGAACCGAGCGACAAAGAGCCGGATCGTGAGAAAGACCCTGATGGCTGGCGCGACTGGCGCGACCGGACACCGAGAGGGGGCGCGTGATGCTTAACCTCGGAACCATCAAGCCAGTGGCGAAAGTGGTGCATCGGTGCGAGAACTGCGGCGGCAGAATTGAGGTTGGTCAGGTCTACATTCGTGCGCGGATCGTGGACGGCGGCGATGCTTGGGTTTGGAAATCTCACGCCTACTGCCAGCGGGCAAGTGAAATCCTGTTCAATGCTGGCGTCGATGGCGACGACGGAACGCTCCCGCTTGTCATGGACATGGACCGAGAGGATCAGGAGGTCATTAGAGAGGCAGATGCCGAACTGGCGGATCGCATCTGGCCAGAGGTCCGCGATGGGGTGCGTGATGACTGACATTCGCAAACTGCTGGACGAGGCAACGCCGGGGCCGTGGGATGCGGACGGCGATCCTTGGAACCGAATAGTATGGTCATTCGCTGAAAATCGCGTTTGCTTCATAGCACATAGCAACGGCGCGAACGATCAGCGCGACATCGCCACGTCTGATCTGATCGCCCTCGCCCCGCAACTGGCCGAGGCGCTTCTGGTGGCGATGGATGGGCTGAAAGGGGTTAGCCAACAGAAGCGCACCGACGAACTGGCCACGGAACATGACGTCGAAGTTGCCGATTTTGAGGGTGGCTGTGATGATTGCATCAATTGCGCTCGGTCCGCCCTCGCAGCCGTCAACAAGATCATGAGAGAGTGAAATGGACGAATTTAAATTTGGGGTGTCTGGACTTGGTATCGGTTTCGCCATTGGCGTTATATGCGGCATACTGAGCGCGGAAACCACAATTCGCTCCAAGGCCGTTGATCGCGGCTTCGCCATCTACTGCCCCGATGACGGGGCCTTTGCATGGAAGGATGAATGCGGCACTTGCGGCGCGGACACCAGCGTAGAGCCGCTCAATGCGCCTGCGATCTGCGAGGATTGCTGCGCGAAATCCGAGATTGGTCACGAATGGGGATACGTTGATCGTACTGACGGCTGGCGATGCAAGCACTGCGATGCGCAGCCACCAGACGATTTCTATTCGGAGGACTATAGATGAGCGAAGCACCGAAGCGGATATGGTCGGGCTGTTCCTTGTGCTTCTGCTGTTCGGCGTGATCGTGAAGGACTGACCCTTGCCTGCACTGTACCCCTACCAGACCGAGGGCGCCGCCTTCCTCGCTGCCCGCCGACGCGCCATGCTGGCCGATGAGCAGGGCCTTGGCAAGACCGCGCAGGCGATCCAGGCCGCGAACCTGGTGGACGCGGACCCGGTGCTGGTGGTTTGTCCCGCATCGGTCGTATCGAGTTGGCGCGGCGATATTGCCCGGTTCGCCACGCCGGGGCGCCGCTTCGTCGTGGTCAGCTACGACAGGGTGACGCGGCAACCGGCCGAATACGAGGACCTTTGGGGCGCGGTCATCCTCGACGAGGCGCACTACCTCAAGAGCCCGTCGGCCAAGCGCACCATGACGATTTACGGCTCGCGGCGAATGCCGGGCATCCTGCGCCTGGCGGGGCATGTGTGGGCGCTCACCGGCACGCCGGCCCCGAACTACCCGGTCGAGATGTACACGCATATGCGCACCCTGTTCCCCGAGAGCCTGCGCATGGCTTCGGACCCGGCACGGACCTACGATCACGACAATTTTGTCCAGCGGTACTGCGTCCTGCGGGATACCGGATTCGGCGCCAAGGTGGTCGGGGCGAAGAACACCGAGGACCTGCGGGCGCGGCTGCAACCGCATGTCCTGCGTCGCCTCAAGCGCGACGTGCTGCCGGATCTGCCGGAGATCCGCTACGAGCCGCTGCTGTTCGACGCGCCGGGGCTGGTGGCCTCGCTGGCCGAGATACCGGCGGGGGAAATGGCGGCGGCGCGGGAGGCGCTGAAATCGGGCGCCGGAGGCTTGCAGGCGTTGGCGATGCAATTGGCGACCTTGCGGCGGGTAACCGCGCTCGCCAAGGCCGAAGTCCTGCGCCAGTGGATCATCGAGTTCCTTGAGCAGACCGACCGCAAGCTGGTGGTATTCGGGCACCACCGCGAGCCGTTGGACTACCTCAAGGGCAAGGTCGGGGTCTGGTTCCGTAAATCGGGCGAAGGGCTGTACAATTTGCCTTCGATCTTCGGCAATACGCGGCAGGACCAGCGCGCCGATGCGATCCGGCGGTTTCAGGAGGATCCCCGTCAACGGGTATTCTTCGGCCAGATACAGGCCGCCGGAACCGGGATCACCCTGACGGCGGCGAGCGATCTGGTTTTCCTCGAACAAAGCTGGTCCCCCGCCGACAATGCGCAGGCGGCGCAGCGCATTCACCGGATCGGCCAGAAAAGCGGTTGCCTGGTGCGCTACGCCATGCTGGCCGGTTCGATCGACGAGGCGGTACAGACCGTCCTGGCACGCAAGAGCAGCGACCTATCCAAAATTTTTGACTGATCTGTCGGAAGTTGCGATACTGGACGGGATAGATGATTCGACAGGAGATCGCCGTGAAACGCCGCTGGACCCCCGAGGAAGACGCGCAACTGCACGCGTTCGTCATGGCTGGCCTGCGCCGCAATGATATCGCGACACGGTTCCCGTCGCACTCCGCACGGAGCGTTCATTACCGGATGCACCGGCTGCGGCTCCGGGCGCGGGATGGCGTGATGAAAGACCCGTTCGATCGCTACGTCATGGCGGCGCTCGGGCACCGGGTTGGCAAGCTGCGCTCTGAACTGAGTCCGGCGGTCAAGATGCGGATCGCGGCATGCATGGAGGCGCATGGGCTCCCCACGGTCGCCGCGGCGGTCAATTACATGCTGAGCGAAACGCCGTGACGGCCTGGTACAACGAGAACGACCCGAAAGCCGCTGAGTGGCTGCGGGAACTCATCCGCGCCGGTCTCCTCGCACCCGGCGACGTCGATACCCGCAGCATAGAGGACGTGACGCCCGATGACCTTCGTGGATACACCCAATGCCATTTCTTTGCCGGAATCGGCGGCTGGAGCCTCGCCCTGCGCCTCGCCGGGTGGCACGACGACAGACCCGTCTGGACCGGCTCCTGCCCTTGCCAGCCTTTCAGCGCGGCAGGCAAAGGCGACGGGTTTGCTGACGAGCGGCACCTATGGCCCGCGTGGCACCATCTCATCCGCGTCCGCCGGCCTCCAGTCGTATTTGGAGAGCAGGTTGCGAGCAAGGCCGGACTCATGTGGCTCGACCTTGTACAAGCTGACCTGGAAGGCGAGGGCTACGCCTGCGGGGCGGGCGATCTTTGCTCTGCGGGCTTCGGCGCGCCGCACATTCGGCAAAGGCTCGGATTCGCCGCCGACGATCTGCGATCTGCCGCAAGTCGGGTACAACACGCCGCGGGGGACGGATGGCGCGAACGGGGGGCCGAACCAGGCTGGCGGGGCGCTCCCGGCGGACGCGGCCTTGACGGGCTGGCCGACCGCGACGACGCGGGACTGGAAGGATGGGGGCAACCCGGAGGTGAACGTTCCGCTGAACGCCTTGCTGGGGCGGGTGACGTGGCTGGCGGGCTGGCCGACAGCGACGACGCCGAGCGGGGGCCAGAGGTCGCCGGAGGGGACGACAGCCGAGGGCAAGACACCGGAGGGGCGCAAGGTGCAGGTAACGCTGAAGGACGTGGCGGCGATGGTCGGCCCGGCCCTACTAACGGTTTCTGGCGAGATGCTGACTGGCTTTACTGCCGGGATGACAAGTGGCGGCCAGTTGAACCCGGAGCATTCCCGCTGGCTCATGGGATACCCGGCCGCGTGGGGCTCCTGCGGGGCTACGGCAATGCAATCAATCCGCACCAGTTCGCGGCGTTCATCGAAGCCTATCTCGACAGGGAAACGATCGAAGCCTAGCCACGCCAAATCTGTCGGGTATACTGTCCCGACAAAACCCGACGAATCACCCAACCAGAACGGAGCCCACCCGATGACGTTTACCGTGACGCTTGTTGCCGATTCCGCGCAGGACCTCGCCGCCCAGGTGGCCGATCTTGCCGCGCAATTCGCTGGCGAAACCGAGCCTGCGGCCCGCCCCGCTGCCAGATCGAAACCGGCGGCGAAATCGAAGCCCGAAACCAAGGCGGAAGAACCCGCCACCGAGCCGGTGGCCGAAACCGCCGTCAAGGCAGAGCCGACGTTCACCCTCGCCGACGTCAAGAACAAGCTGGCGGAACTCGTCGGCCTTGGCGAAGCCGGCAGCAAGGCCAGCATCGAGATCGTGAGCGGCCTTGGCGCCCTGAACGAGAAGGGCTTGCCCCGCGCCGATGCGATCAAGCCCGAGCAGTTCGCCGAATGCGTCCGCCTGACCCAAGCTCGCATCGATGAACTTACGCCGAAGGGGGTGCTGTGACCGCCCAAGCCCATTCCGACCGCGACCACGCCCGGCTCGCCCCGTCTGCCATGCACCGTATCATGGCCTGCGGCGGCAGCCTGGCGATGGAAGAACGGTTGCCGCCCGGAACCTCATCCGCGGCGGCGAACGAAGGCACTGCGGCGCATGAACTGGCGGCGTGGGCGCTCACGATGGATCGCGATCCGGTCGAGATGCGGGGCCGCGTGATCGATATCGAAGGCGCTGACCATCATCGGCGGTTCCTTATGGCGGGATCGCCGCTTGGCGACACCGGCACCCGCTGGCCGGTCACTGACGAGATGGTCGAAGCCGTTCAGGACTACGTGGGCTTCGTCCGCAAACTTGGCGGCGAGCGCATGGTCGAGCAGCGCCTGCACATGACCCGCATCCACGATGAGGTATGGGGCACTGGCGACGCGATTGTCTGGATCGCTGAGACCAAGGTGTTGCACGTCGTGGACCTGAAATACGGGCGCGGCGTGGTGGTCGAGGCGGAAGATAATCCGCAACTCGTCTGCTACGCCAGCGGCGCGATCACCCGGCTGGCTGCCGAGGGCGTTACCGGCATCGAGACCGTCAGCATGACGATCGTGCAGCCCCGTGCGCCGCATCCGGTCAGTCGTACCCGATCCTGGACGATCGGGCTCGCAGACCTGATCGAGCGCGAAGCCGAGATCACCCTGGCCGCGAAACTGGCACTGATCGCGACCGGCCAGAACAGCATCGGCTCTCCCGAGTGGAATGCCGAATGGCTGCGGGCGGGGGAGCATTGCCGGTTCTGCAGCTTCGGGGCGCAGTGCCCCGCGAGGGCGCGGCAGGCGCTTGCCGATGCGCAGGCCGATTTCGACACGGGCGGCGCGATGACCCTGCCGGAACCGGAGACCATGAGCCCGGAGACGCTGGCCGACACGCTGCGCAAGGCCCGCCAGATTCAGCATTGGGTCAATGCGGTCGAGGAATATGCCAACGCCGAAGCGCAGGCCGGCCGGGTTCCGCCCGGTTTCAAGCTGGTGCCGAAGCGGGCGACGCGCGGCTGGAAGGATGAAAGTGCGTTCCTTGCCGCCGCGCCGATGATCTTTTCGATCGATGAAAGCGACCTCTACGCCGAGCCGAAACTGCTCAGCCCGGCAGCAGTCGAGAAGAAACTGCCGAAGGGCGAGCGTGAGGCGCTGGCCCGGTTCGTCACCAGCAGTTCATCCGGGACCAATCTCGTCCCGGATGAAGACGCGCGGAAGGGCACCCGCCCGACCGCGGAAGATGACTTCGCAACCTGACCACTATGGAGAGTACAAATGGTTGATTTCAATACCTGCGTCGAAACCAAGTCCGGCAACATTCGCACGCCGAAGTGCCGCCTCAGCTACGTCTACTTTGAATCCCCGAACCCGAAGGCCAAGGTGACCTCGGGCACGCATGCCGGCAAGCTGAAATACACCGTGTCCCTGCTGATCCCGAAGGCAGCGGACATTGGCATGCTGAAGCGCGCGGCGGAAGCTGCGGCGATCGAGGAATTCGGCGCCGAGAAGTTCAAGGCGCTGGTCGAGGCCGGAAAGTTCAATACGCCGTTTCTCGACGCGTTCAAGGCGTCGAAGACCGAGAAGAACCCTGGCGGCGACGAGCGGCTGCAGGACTTCATTCTGATCCGCACCGACAGCCTGACGCGGCCCGGCATCCTTGAAGCCAACGGCCAGCCCATCGGCGACGATTACAGCGGCGTCTATGCTGGCCGCTGGGCTTTCGCCACGCTGAACCCCAGCGCGTATCCGTCGATCGACGGCGGCAAGCCGGGCGTGAAGTTCTACCTCGGCAACATCCAGTTGCTCGATCACGACGAGCGGCTTGGTGGTGGCCGTCCGAACGCCGAAGACGAGTTCGAACCCGTCAACGTGGCTGCGGGTGCGTCCACCGACAGCGTGTTCGGCGACCAGGGTTCCGGCAGCGTTCTGTAGAGCCGCCAACGCTCTCGAACGCAGCAGGAAGGCCCGCCCCCGATCCATGCCTCGGGGGCGGGCCACAAACGGAGAGAATGAATGCGTTCCGACATAATCGACGTCGAAGTTCGGGTGCTTAAGCGCACCGAAATGGCCGCTCTTGTGAAGGACGGCAGCGACCGCAAAGCGTGGCTGCCCTTGTCTGAAATCGAAATTCACCCGCCCGAAGGTAGCCGGCTTTCACAGACGGTATCGCTGCCGGAATGGCTTGCTCTCGAAAAGGAACTGATCTGATGACACGCACAACCCCCGGCATCGGAGACAATTCGTATCATGTTGCCGCAGGCGAACTGCGCGGATTCATCGAGCGATACGAGGCGCTGGAATCCGAGAAAAAGGATGCCGTCGACCAGCAGAAAGAAGTGATGGCCGAAGCCAAGGGGCGGGGTTACGACACCAAGGTCCTGCGCAAGGTCATCGCGCGGAGAAAGCGCGACAGGAATGCTATCGCCGAAGAAGAAGCGGTGCTGGAACTGTACGAAGCTGCGCTCGGTGCGATCGTTGCCGACATGCTGAACTCGGACTGAGACCCGATATGCCCCGAAAACCGCCCGTCTCAACCGAGCATTTCAGCGACGGAGAACTCCTGACGCTGTGCCGCCTGGCCGACGACATTCACGCCCGCGGCATGGCCTTGACGATGACCGAGCGGGCGTTCCTGGCGATCATGCGGGCGAAGGAACTCTGGACGCCGAAGGGAGAATGACGTTATGGCCGTTACGATTATTTCCGGCGACAACCGGGTGTCTTTGCGTCGCCTGATCGACGAGGGCGTCCGCGTTCACAGCGTCGTCACGGATCCGCCTTATGGGCTGACAAGCGTGCAGAAGCGATTTGGGGCGGAGGGCGCCGCGCCCGCTACTGTCGAAGGTAACGACGGCGCGTTTGCTCGCCTGAGCGGCGGCTTCATGGGCAAGAAGTGGGACGGCACGGGCATCGAGCGCGACCCCGAGTTCTGGCGATTGATTTGGGATATCCTACTGCCGGGCGGGTACTGCTTCGCGTTCAGTGGTTCGCGCACCGGCCATTGGCAGGCATGCGCTATGGAGATGGCGGGGTTTGTCATGCACCCGATGCACGGGTGGGTGTTTGGGCAGGGGTTTCCGAAGGCGCACGCGGCAGGCAAGGCGATAGACAAGGCGCTTGGGGCTAAGCGGGAGAAAATCCGGCACAAGCCTAGACCCGAGACGAGCGGGACCATGGCCGGTAGTATGGACACCCGTCCGTGGATAGAGACGTCGCGCGAGACCGGGTTCCATGAAGTTGATGGCCCCGTTCCCATCACGCCTGACGCTGCGCAGTGGGAAGGTTGGGCCTATGGGACGCAGGCGCAAAAGCCAGCCCTTGAGCCAATCTACCTTGCCCAGAAGCCGTTCAGCGAGAAAACCGGCGCAGCGAACCTGTTGAAGCACGGCGTCGGGGCGGTCAATATCGATGGGTGCCGGGTGCCGACCGAGGAAAGCATCAATGCGACCCGTAATATTGCTTTAGGGTCTAGCGGGAACGGTGTGTTTGGCGTGGCGGCGGTTCCGGGGGTCTACGAGCAAAAACCCGGCGGACGCTTCCCCGCCAATCTCATCCATGACGGTAGCCCGGAGGTTGCGGCACTGTTTCCTGACAGCAAAGGGCAACTGGCGACGGTGGGGCCGCAGCACGGGTCGCGCGAAACGGTTCACGCCTGCGGCAATTATGGCCCCCGACCAGAGACCCCGCCGCGCAACGATAGCGGTAGCGCCGCCCGTTTCTTCCACGCTTTTCCGCCTGACACGGACCCGATCATCTACCAGTCCAAGGCCGGCAAGGCCGACCGCGCGGGCAGCAAGCACCCGACCGTCAAGCCGGTCGCGCTCATGCAGTACCTGATTCGACACATCACGCCACCGGGCGGCACTGTGCTGGACCCATTCGCGGGGAGCGGCACGACCGGCGAGGCCGCGCTGCGCGAGGGCTTCGACTGTCTGCTGATGGAGGCGGAAGTTGAGTACGTCAACTTCTTGCGGGGCCGGTTCCCCAAACCTGACTGGCAATCCGCCGCTGCGGACATGCTGTCATGACGCTTCACCTCGACTTCGAGACCCGCAGCCCCGTCGATCTGAAAAAGACCGGCACCTACGTCTATGCCGAACATCCCGACACCGGCATCTGGTGCGCCGCCTTCGCCCTCGGCGACGAGAACCCGCGCCTCTGGATACCCGGCGAGCCTTGCCCGCCTGACGTCCGCGAACATATCGAAAGCGGCGGCCTCGTTGTCGCCCACAATGCCGCGTTCGAAAGGGTGATCTGGCGCCACATCTTCACGCCGCGCCACGGCTGGCCGGAGCCGAAACTGGAGCAGTGGCGCTGCACGATGGCGATGGCGCTTGCTCTTTCCCTGCCCGCCGGGCTTGACGACCTCGCCGGGGCGCTGCGCCTGCCCGAGAAGAAGGACGAGGCTGGCTATCGCAAGATGATGCAGATGGCCAAGCCGCGCCGCATTGAACCGGACGGCACGATCGTCTGGTGGGACGACGAGGAACGCAAGCGCGGACTCTATGCGTACTGCATACAGGACGTGATCGTCGAGCGCGAGATCGGGAAGCGCCTGCTCCCGCTGCGTCCCGCGGAGCAGGATCTCTGGTTCGTCGATCAGCGGATCAATGACCGGGGCGTCTTTGTCGATACCGATCTCTGCGAGGCCGCCAACGTCATCGCCGACGAGATGCAGAAGCGGCTCGACCGCGGGATGCGGCAGGCCACCGGCAACGAGGTCCGCGCCTGCACCAATTCGAAGCAACTGACCGAATGGCTGAACACGCAGGGCGTGGCCTGCGACTCCGTGGCCAAGGAGCATGTCGACCGGATGCTCGGGCGCGACGACCTCGCGCCGCATGTCCGGGATGCGCTGTTGCTGCGCCAGCAGGGCAGCAAGACCAGCACAGCGAAGGCGGACGCGCTCCTGCGCGGCCGAAGCGCCGATGGCCGGGCGCGGGGCATCCTGCAATACCATGCGGCCTCCACGGGCCGCTGGGGCGGGCGTCGCTTCCAGCCGCAGAACCTCAAGCGGCCTGACGAGGCGACCGACATTGCGCAGGCGATCACGCTCATCAAGTCCCGCAATCTCGACGCGATGATGCTTTTCCATGACGATCCGATGAGTGTTGTCGGGGACTGTATCCGGGGTATGGTGACGGCGGCGCCGGGCAAGGTGCTGCGCGCGGCGGACTTCGCCAATATCGAGGGCCGGGACCTCGCGTGGCTGGCTGGGGAACAGTGGAAACTCGATGCTTTCGCGGCCTTCGATCGCGGCGAGGGCGAGGACCTCTACAAGGTGACGGCGGGCAGCATCCTCGACAAGCCCGCAACCGAAGTCACGAAACTTGAACGGCAGAACATCGGCAAGGTTTCGGAACTCGCTCTTGGCTACCAGGGCGGCGTCGGTGCCATGATGACGATGAGCAAGGGCAAGGTGCCGTTCCATGAACTCTACGACATGCTGGCCGATAAAATGCCGGAGCATGCCGACAAGGCGGTCGAAAGCTACGAACAGCGCGGGCGCGGGCAGGGCTTGTCGGCCACCGGATGGCAGGCCGCCGAGATCATCAAGCTGGCGTGGCGTGAGCGGCATCCCCGGATCGTGCAATTCTGGAAGGACGCCGAAGCATCGGCGATCGACGCCATTGCCAATCCGGGAGGCATCTTCGCCGCCGGGCGGATAAAATTCCGGGTCGCGGGAACGTTCCTGTTCATGCAATTGCCGAGCGGGCGCTGCCTCGCGTATGCATACCCATCGCTGGCCGATGACGAGACGCCTTGGGGCAAGCCGATAAAGAAGGTCAAATTCTGGGGCACTGACAGCGTGACGAAGCAGTGGCGCCGACAGGAGACATATGGCGGAAAATTGGTCGAGAACGCGACCCAGGCCGTTGCCCGCGACAAGTTGGCCGATCGGCTGGTCTGGCTCGACCGCCACGGTTGGGATCCGGTGCTGCATGTCCATGACGAGATCGTCACCGAGACCGCATTGGACTTCGGATCGACGGAAGACCTTGAGCGAATCATGGCAACCATGCCAGCATGGGCCGCCGGGTGTCCGGTGGCGGCCGCTGGCTGGAGTGAGGAAAGGTATCGGAAATGACGACGAAGAAGGATCCCACTATCATCTCGGTAGAAGAAGCCAATCGCTTGTACGGGTTCCGCATGGTGCTGCGTTCGGGGGACGACGACCTCGCGGGGAACCCCATAACAGGCGCGCAAGGTCCTGCTCCGCAGACAGTGCTAGACTGGAATTTGGGTATCGAGGAGGACGTTGCGCGCGCAGTCAGTGCCGCGGGGCAGCGCGCATTCTTTCACGGGGTTCAGTACGCGCTCACCGCTTTGCGGTTGCGCAAAACCAATGAGCCCGGTGTGTTGTGCGCGAAGATTCGTAACGATCAGGGTACATGGGTGCGGTTTCTCGCCGTAGACGAATTTCCCACGGCGCTGGAATGGCCCTCGGAAATTGACGAGTCTCCAGATGGGTACGACGCCTTTGAAGCCGCCGAAGACCTAGCGGATGCGGCCAATGCCGCACGACGGAGGGACGTCGACGAGCGCGCTGCGGCAGGGCGGTATTTCCCTCTTACCGAATCCATCGGAGTTCCCACCTCGGCGAGATGGTGGCCAGCCGCTGGCTGGAGCGAGGAAAGGTATCGGAAATGATCTCCGCCTGGGCTTTCATTGCATTGGTCGATCGTGACCCGACCCCCGGCGCCTACACTGCGGAGCCGCTTTCCCCCGAGGAAATCGACGCGCTCCCGAATGCTGACCGCGTATGGGCCACGATCCTGGCCGCGCGGGAATACATCGATATCGTAAAGGAGGAACGTGATGAATCGTGTAGCAATTCTTGAAACCGCCAGTGAGTACGTGACCAAGGACCGCGCTGCCACGCACGGCGACGCGGAGGACAACTTCAGCGTCATCGCGGGCCTCTGGTCGGTTTACACCGGCCACGCGCTGTCTGCTGTCGACGTGGCCGCCATGATGGCCCTCCTGAAGATCGCTAGGATCAAGTCCAATCCGGCGCATCTGGACAACTGGATCGATGGCGCGGGGTATTTTGCCTGCGGCGGGGAAATCGCCACGGCAGACGTCCCCTTGGAGGACAACACGGGTCTCGGCGCGTTGTGGCCGGATCCCGAGGGGATGGGATCACTCCCCGACTGTCATCACGGCGGCAGGCATCATTGGGTGCCTATGCTGGATTCCAACGGGCCGCATCGGCAGTGCCGTCACTGCGGCGTGCGGGAATACGATCTCTAGGTGCCCCGTGAGCCGCTGGAAGGGCAAGATTTGCCGGTACTGCCGCCGGCCTTTGACAAACCCGCTTGGCAGCGGCACGACCGCCTTTACGATGGATCATGTCATTCCGAAGGTTCATGGCGGCAGGAAGATGGTGCCCTGCTGCCGTGCATGTAACGAGATCAAGGGCGACATGACCCCCGATCAGTGGTCGCACGTTATGCGCACCGTGCCGGGGTGGTGGGGTTTGTACACCACGCAGACCTTGCGCGGCATGCGGCTTTTCACGACCCTTAGCCTAAAATTCCCGACAGATCGGTGAACGCCTGCTGCCCGGCCATATAGTCCGGGCAGTGGTGCCCGTAGACCCGCTCGACGGTTTCCATCGTGTCGCCGAGCAGCTTGGCGACGTCCCACACCTTGGCCCCGTCCTGCAGCATGTGCGTGGCGCGTGAGTGGCGCAGGACGTGGGGGCCGGTCCTGTCCTTGACCCCGACCGCAATACATGCGCGGGCGAAAGTCCTATGGACGTCGTAGCCCGGATCGCGGAACAGGTACGGACTTTTGCCTGACCAGAGCAGCAGCCGGCGCAGTTCAACCGCCATCTCATCGGAGATCGGGACCAGCGGTGCGCGTTTTCGGGTACGGGTCTTGCCGGGCGGGGTGAGCGCCAGTCGGCGCTGGTCGAGATCAACCTGCCCCTTCTGCAGCCGCTCGATGCTTTTCCGCCTTGCGCCCGTGGCGTAGGCCAGGATGATGAAGGCCCGCAATCGTGGATCGGGGCTCTTGCTCGCCTCCGCAATGATTGCCCGCAGTTCCTCGCGGGTGTAGAACTTCGCGTCTTCGACCGGCGCATGGGGCGGCAGTTCGATTTGCGGTGCCTGCCCCGCAGAAAGCCGCTTCCAGCGCGTGGCGTGGTTCGCGGCGGCCACCAGCACGTTCAGTTCCCGCCGAACTGTAGAGGGCCCTGCGGGCGGCGTACAGCGGGCGCGGTGGTCCCGGTACTGCCGACATGCAGGAATGCCGATCGAGGACAATGGCGTGTCGCCCCAATGGCCGCGCAGGTGCTTCGCGGAGATCCATTGCCGGTATCCATCGGCCACGCCTGCGGCCCCGGCGACCGGAGCGCGCGTTTCGGGGTCAAGCCCGACATGTTCACGCAGGTAGCTGTCGAGGGCGCTCCGCACTGTCAGCCCGCCGCCGGAAGGCGCGTTGAGCCCTTCCAACAGGAATGCGAGGTAACGCCTTTGCGCCTCGTTTGCGTCTTTCGTGTGGAGGCTGTGGCGGCGTGTCCGGCTGCGGTTGGGGTCGTACCAGAAGACGTAAAACCAGCCATTTGCATGCTGGTCGAGCCATGGAACGGCTTTCGATTTGCGAGGCATGGCGCACTTTGCTCCGTTTACGATAATCATCGTTTAGGAGGGTTCGGCGATTCGCGCAAGCGAGGCGGCTCCTGTCACTTCGGGATAAGGTACTCAAACTCCGGGCAAACCAGAGAGAAGGCCGCATAAAGCTGCTGGTCCTCGTCCTGGGATTGCTGCGTGTCAGAGCGCGACCGTGTTGGCAGTTTTGCTCCGAGTTGCCGGCAGACCTCTGCCTCAGTCGCGGAACCCGGCATCGTCGAAGTCACGCAGCCGCTTAGACAGATCGCGCTCAACACGATCACGAACGGCGTCAGCTTTGGCATGGTCGGCCGCCTTCCTCTTTGCTTGGTCCAGTTTCACGGCGTCCCGGCGAGCCTTCCATAGACCGCCGAGAATAGCGCCGACGAGGGCAAGCCCAGCCATGACCTTCGGCCAGAAATCCCCGAGAAGTCCGGTGATGAGGTCGATCATTGCCGCGACCCCTGCTTAACCAGCCGCCCGACGATGCCGATCAGGGCCAGTACGGTGATGATCCAAGGCCGCCACGCTTCCGGCACCAGCGCGTGCGTCTCTGGCGGCATCTGCTCCCATGCCAGCGGCAGGAGCGCCAAGAGCGTCAGCACCTGAACCGAGAACCAGCGCCACGCCCGACGAATGTCCGATACGAATGTCATGTCAGTCTTCCTCCGAGAGGCCAGCCACCATGTGGCGGACCATTTCTTTCGCTTGAGCGAGGGTGAAAAGGTTCGTCCCGACAGGCTCATGCCGGTTCGGCGGGCGACCTTGCTTGGCGTTCCACTCGATGTTGTACTCCGGGGTGAACGTGATTCCGGCGTCGGGGCTGAACTCCTCCGGGAGCCTCCATCCGAGGAAGCGTTGTGCCATCAATTCGATTTGGTCTTCCGTCATGTCAGCCTCCTACTCAGCGATTTCGGGAAGTCTGCGGAGCATCTTCGTGGCCCCGTATCTGCGCAGAACGTAGTCGCGCAGGCCCTTGTATTTCAGGACGGTGTTCTTTGCGATTTCGAGATCGACGGCTATTTTTCGAACCGACCATCCGGCATCGAGGCGGTCAAAGAGGGCCTCAACCACAACAGGCTCCAGTCCGTTATTATTGCCGGTGAGTTTCATCTCAGCCTCCTAAAAATCCGTTGAACCACGCCTCGACCGCCTGCCATTTTGCGGCCAGCGCGGCGAGGATTGCGGCGATACCGCCACCGACGGCCACTTGCTTGCCCGTGGGGGCGGTTTTGCGGGGCGTGGGCGGCGCTTGGGGCTTGGCGGGGGCGGCTGTGGCGCGCGACAGGAATAGCGCCTTCTCAGCCTCCCTGCGGCGTGCCAGACCCTTCACGACCTGCTTGCGGCCGCCGACTGTCGCCTTGTTCCACGCAAGGATGGCGTTCGCGGCGAGGTCTTTGCGCCCGGCATTGAAGTTTCGCAGTGCCGACGATTTGGCAAAAGCCCCCGGCCCGATGTTGTAAGCCAGAGAGACGAATGCCCCGAATTCATTGTCATTGGCCGGGGCCGTCAGAAGCGCCTCGACCTTCGCGGCAAACTTGTTCACCGCCTTCTGCAGATACCATTCCGCTTCGTCCTTGGTGATGGTCATCCCGGCGTGCGGAGTGATGCCGACATTCGCCGCCGCCGTGGTGCCGTAGCCGATGGTCCAGATACCGGCAATGTCGCGGTAGGCGTCCGCCCGGAATCCCTCGAATTCCTTGATGAGGTTCAGGGCGCGCTGGTTGATCTGCCTTGTCATCGTGACCTCCTCACCATTTCGGCCAGCACCTGCTGCAGCGTCCTGTTGCTGTCGCCGAGCCGGTCTTCGATGGTTTCCAGATGCTGGTTGGTCTTCTCGAAAAGCACTAGGTTGCGCCCGAGCTGTTCGCCGAAGCCCTTGAATGCGTCCTCAAGACCCCGGTCGTTCTTGGGGGCGTGGATGATTGCGCCCAATTCCCTGCGGAGCAGAACCACCGCTGCCACGGCTAGCCCCCACGGGCCGAGTTCGGCCAGCTTTGAAATCAGTTCCTGATCCATTCGCCCGCACCCATGTATGCCCGTTTCATGTCGCGGCCTGCGCTCCACGCGCCCGCCAGTGCCATTGCGGCGCCCCAGCCGTAGGTGTAGCCCGCCGTCTGCCCCAGCCCGGCCCATGTCAGGTACAGGAAGCAGGCCGAATGAACGCTCATCCCGGCGAACCGCAGGGCGGGAGACCAGCGCCAGTAGCCATTGATGCGGATGCCGAGCGCGTGGACCAGCCCGGCAAGGCTCATGGTCTGGCCGAAAAGCAGCGCGTCGCCGTTGCGCAGCCCGGCCCAGAACAGCGGCTCGGAATGAAACGCCAGCGCCCATACATGCAGGCCGAAGCCGACACTGAACACGGCGGCCAGCACCTCGATGCGCTTGCGGACAGGGTATAGGTATCTCATCTGGTGGCCGCTCCTTGTCTTATGCCGCCGAAAGCGGAATATCCGCGCCAGTGCTCATTCTTGCTCTCCGCTTCCAGCTTCGCCGCCAACCAGCAATTCGTTCAGCTTGGCTGACCAGGTATACACCTGCGCGTCGGTCGTTGGGAACCGCAGCATATGCTCCATGATGCGGGGATCCGTGGCAGCGCGCAGGATTAGTATGTTCGCCGCGGCGTCGGCATCGGGGAACATGGCGGCCACAGTCTTGATGCGGCGTTCGACGGAACCTGCCATCAGCGCGCCGCGGGTCATCATCGTCACGATGCCCGCCGGGTTCGCCAGAGCGGTAACGACGCCACGCAAGCCGCGCAGATTCTCCGCCGTGGCCGATCCGCTGGACGCCTGCGTGCCGCGCTTCGAAAGGACTTCGAGGCGGGTCTGCGCCTGCTTCAGGAGGTTCATTTCGTTCGGGTCGAAGACTTCGGCCAGCGCCTTTTCATTGGAACGCAGCACCCGGTCCAGCTTGGCGAGCGTGACTGTCACGTCTTCCCGCGCCACCCCGGCCTTGCTTGCCGTCGAGACATGATCGATGAGCCAGTCCGAAACTGCGGCCTTCCACCCGGCAGCGGCGGCAGGGTCGGCGCTGAACGTTGTCGTCGCCTCGCGCATGGCAGCTACGCTGTCCGGTTGCGCAAAGACACGGCCGACAGCTTTCCGGGGCTCGGATTCGGCAATTAGCTTCAGTGCACCCTCGTTGACCTGACGCTCGGTCAGGTTCAGGTTCTTGGCCGTCCGGTCAAGTTCGGCGGCGAGCGCGCTGGCGTCTGCGTTGCCCTGCTGCGTGCGCTGCAGGAGATCATTGAACCGGGTGCCAATCTCGGGGATCTGCGAGAACATGCCTTCGCGCGCTGCCATGAACTTGGCAAGGGCCTGCTCGTTCACCCGGCCATCGCGCACGACACCCGCCCGGACCGCATCGGACAGGACGTAATCGGTGGCGCTGGCCGTCGCCGAGGCGGGGTCCGGTGTCCGGGCGATGATCGCTGCGACGTCTTCGGCTGCCGCGCGACTGGCCGGACCGCCGACGAGGAAACGCCCGGCTGTCATCTCCGGCGGCGTGGCATTGCGGAACGGATCACGATCAATTTCGCGGAAGAAATCGGGAGCGGCATAGCCCTCCCGGTATGTCGGCGCGAAATCCTCGCGGTAGTTCTTGTCCGCAGCGGCCAAGGCTTCGGTGCCGGGAACGCCACTTTCCGCCGCTGTGCGAACGTCTGCGTTGACGCCGCTCTTGAGTCCGCGTGCGGTGTCCGCCCGGCCGAAGTTGCCTTGCGCCCGCGCTTCGCTTTCGATCGTGGACAGGGCCTGCCGGTCTCGCATCGCTTCTTTGAGCGTGCGCGTGACGGGCGGAAGTGGCGGCTCGGCGGAGGGCAAGGTTTGCCCGGTTGGCGGGACCGCGCCATCCTGCGGGAACGTGAATGCTTCAGCCAGCCCCGTAGCCTTCGGGTCGCGCAGTGCCGGGTTCAGCCCGAGATTGCGCTGCAGCATCTCGTCAGCGGTCCGGCGTACATTTTCGGTTCGAACCACGGTATCCGGGTTCGCCGCCGCAGCGTCATAAAGCGTGTTTTTCGTTGCCCGGTCGGGCAAGTACGTTTGCTCGACAATGGCCCGGTCCAGATCGCGCGACGCCTGATCGGACGAGCGCCCGCCGGTCAGCGCGGTCACGATATCTTCCAGGATGAGATCCTGCTCGGTCACGGCACGTTGCGCCTGATCGACCGGCTGGCGTGCGGCGGCGAGTTGCGCCTCGATCGACTGCGCGGCCACGGGGCGGGGCGCTTCGGGGTCCGCACCTTCCGGGCGCGTGGCCCGGACGCGATCCGAAATCGTCCCCATCGCGGCCTGGTCCGCCGCGATGAAATCCGGCGCGGCATCGCCAACCCGCAATTGCCGCTCGGTCGAGATCAGCCCCGGATCGCCCGTAATGAGCGCCGAGGTCGGGTTCGCGCCCGGACCGGCAGCATCCAGATACGCCGTAATCTCGTCCGCCGCGACTTTCGGATCAAAGGCTTTCTCCTGCAAGAGCGCCGAAGCGCGTGCGTAGTCGTCCCGCATCACCGGCAGCATGGTCTCAGGGTCGCGGGGAATCACGTTTTCCGGCATCGCGGTAAAGCGATCCGGGACGCCACGGACCCCGCGCGCCGCGCCCTCTCCCACATTGGCCAGCTTGGCCCCACCGAGGCCCCCGGCGAGGCCGCTCACGATATCCGCGATGGGGCCTTGCAGCCAATCGGGCGCGTATTCGCGCCAGCTTTGCATGACCGCACCCGACCCCACCCCGGCGGCGGTATCTCCGGCCAGAACGCGAGCGTCGCTGCCCGCAGCCTCGAAAGGTGCGGTCAGGGTTCGCGGCAGGACGTTCCGCCCCTGGCTGATAAGACCAGAGCCGATTGCCGATTCCGCGCCAAGTTCGACCGCGCGGCCAAGGACACGCTCGTCCTGGCTGCGGTCGGACCACGGGATAACGGCGCCTTCGCCAAGCACGGCGTCGACCGCTCCTGCGGTTGCCTGCGAAATGTCATTGCTCCCCGCGACCGGAGAACGGACGTCCGGCAAGTCCCCGCCGAGCCAGCCTGCAATCATGTCGGCGAGCGACATGCTGGTGTCGAACCCGATGTTCGCGATATCGCCGGGCAGTCCCACCAGTCCGGCGACGCCCCGGCCGACGTCCTGCGTCCCGAGCCGCAGGCTTCGCAACGTCTGCTCGCCAGCAGATTGCGGCGACGCGCCTTTCCGGTTCCGATCCCAATACCCGGCAGGCAGTCCCGGTTGCGCGGGTGCCGGGCCGTCGATGGGCGGCGGCGTGATTGCCCTCGCTTCGTACTCGCGATCAATACCGTAGAGACGCTGCGCTTCCGCGGCGGGATCGGCCACGGGCTGGCGCGATGGTGCCGGGGTCGCGCCGATAACGGGCGTGCTTTGCCACCGGGGCTTTCCGGCGGCTGGCGCTACGATTGGGGCGTCCTGCCAGCCCATCAGGGTTTCCTCCGGCGCGACCCGTCCGGCGCGATGAACTCGGCGCCGGAGGGCAAGGCGTCATATTCCTCATCACTGTTGATCTGCGCGGGGCCTTCGGGCGCGGCGTTGGGCTGCGCCAGAGCGTCCACGCCGCCTTCGAGCGTTTCCGCCGCCCGCTGCTTGCGCGCGGTAATCATCTTGTCGAGGACGTCAAGCCGGTTCAGGAACCCAGCCTGCGTGCCCCACAGAGACGTCGGATCACCAATAACGCTGCGGAATGCGGTGACGTCCTGGTTCGACAGTCCTTTTCCTTCCTGCTGCGCCAACGCGGCGGCAGCAGCGTAGGGCAGCAAGCGCCCGTAAAGGTCCAGCGTGGACAGGTTCGGGTCGTATTCGGAAGACAGGAACCGCGCCACCAGCCCGTCCGGGTCTTCGATGGACGTGATGCTGTCGAGCATGGACTGGTTCTGCTGCGTCAGGGCGTCCGCTTCCTGCGGCGCGACCTGCTGGAACTGCTGCCATTGCTGCATGAGGTTCTGGCCCGCCGTGCGGGCGGCCCCGGTAATGCCAAACAGGGTCGGGTCCTTCGCGGCCACGGTGCGTGCTTCGGCCACCATCGCGCCGAGCGTGTCAAGCCCGACGAGGTTGGCTTGCACGCCGGTCTTGACCGGGTTCGTCAGGCCGGTAGCGTCCCTGCTGGTGGCCGAAACGCTGGTCTTGAGCGCATCGGCGGGCAGAGGTCCGCCGTAGACGTCGTTCACGCCATCGATGCTGCGGTAGACCTGCCCCGGATTTGCTGCGCTGACGTAAGCATCGGCCTGCGGCGGGGTCTTCGGTTCGGCGCCGACATAGGCCGCCTGCTGCTCCGGGGTCATATCCATGCCCTGCGCAACGCCACCCTTGACCTCGGAATCGCTGAGGATCACCTGATCGGTCGGCAGGAGATCGCGCTTGCGCACCGGAACGGCCACGCCGTCACGGATGACGTTCACCATGTCGTTGTCGTCTTCGTAGACACCGAGGCTGAAATCGAGGTCCTGGCCGCGTGCCGTCGTGCTGCTGTCGCGCAGGCTGTCCCGCTCCATCCGGTTCTGATCGGCGGCGAAGCCGGAATACGTCTTGTCGTAGGACCCGCCAGCCCCGACGGCGGCGTCCGTCGTCGCCTGGTTCTCGGCGCCGAACGCGCCCGACATGAACATGCGTGCAAGGTTCGCGGCATCGTCCCCCTTTATCCCGCCTTCGACCGCCCGCGCCGCCAGTTCGCCGAAGAACTGGCCGGGGTTCAGCGGGTTATAGCTGCCATCGGTGGCCGGAGCGCCGGACATGCCGGAAGGCGCGGCGGGGGGCAGGAAATATTTGCTCGGATCCTGCGGCCCGCGGTAGCCCTCCCATGCGTCGGTGCCTTGCGTCTGGTATATCCATTTGCCGATATCATCCTGCACTTCCGGGGTCATGCGCTCCGAACCTGTCAGCCCCATGCCTTCCTTGGCTTGCCGCAGCGTCGAGCCAACAACCTGAAATTGGCCCATCGGCGTCGCAACCCGACCGGTTTGGCCCTTGACTGTCTGCCCGTAGGGGCCGTTTGGATCGGCGAAATTCAGCGCCTCGTCGACGGTCATGTCCACCAGACTCACATCGTCGAACGTTCCGCCGGGGCGATTGGAAAATCCGAACAGTGCATTGGGGTCACCGCCGCTCTCCCCCGCGAAAATGCCCGCCTTGATCGCAGGCCAGTTTTCCGGCTCCGGCACGACGGGACGGCCGATCTGGTACCCGGTAGCATCAACCGGCGGCACCGCATCCGCAAATTGGCCAATAGGGTACATGCTCTCTGCCGCCATGGCTTCGGGGGAGCGCGCGGGTGCTGAGCCGCCCATCAACCCCGGACGCGTGTACCCTGCCGCTGCCCCGCCGACCTCGCGGAAAAGGTCCATCATGTTCTGCGCGCCAGCGTTCTCGCGCTGGGCTTTCAGGAGTTGTTCCCGTTTCAGGGAAGGCGTCAGCGTGTCACCCCACAGCGATTGCGCGGCGCGCTCGATCGCGCCGGAGATCGGCGACGTGTAGCCCTGTGCGTTGACCCATTTGACCATCAGGCCCGGCCCCCGAGATAGTAACCCCCCGCGGAACCGAGGCCCGACAGGAGCGAGCCGAACCCGGACGGGCGCTTGCGCGCGGAGGCCGCTCCGGCGGCGAGGTCCTGATAATGCGGCAGCATGGCCGCGTCGGACGAGGCGAAGTTGCCCAGCGTCGCGATCTTGCGGCCAACGGTCGTATTTCCGAGATCCTGCCCGAATAGCGCGTCTGTCGTCCCGGAGGTGCGGGCCAGCGCCTTCGCGCGGGTCTTCGCGGCGTCCGTCGCCTTGGCCCCCTCGCTGGCGTAGACGTCGCCGATCACCGATTCCGCGCTGCCCTTGAGCGGGATGGGCGCGGATGGCGCCGTGGTGTCGATCGCCTGCGTTACCCGGTCTTCGCGTGTCTGGACCGCCGCATCACGCGCCGTTGACGCCTGATCCGCTTCGCTCGCCTTCTGGCGCTCCGCAAACAGGCTCGCCGCATCATCGGACCTCTGCTTGTTGCGATCGAGAAACTGGTTCAGTCGGCTGTTCGACGCTTCGACAACTGCGTCCTGCTGCGACGCCGCTTCTTTCGCCTGCAGGGCACTGCCCGCCGCTCCGGCGGCCATCGCGGCGATTTCAAGCCCGGTGCACATGCTCAGCCTCCCACGACACGACCGGACCCGTAGCCGCTGGCCGTGGGGGCGGAACTGCGATAGCCGGGACCTGCGGAATTGCGCCGCGCGGTCTGGTATGCGACGTAGGGCGCCAACGCGCCTTCGAATACTGCGCCGATCGGCGTCACTGCGGCCGGAGCGGCCAGCGCCGTCGCCGAGCCGATGGCCTGCGCGCTGATCCCGGCGGGGTCGGCGGAAGCCCGGTTCAGGGCGTAGAGGTCGCTTTTCTGGTTCTCGACACTGCCGCGCAGCTTGTTTGCCGCGTCCTGCGCCTGATTCGAGATCAGCGCCGCATTGTCCGCATAGACCTTGCCGATCTTGCCGAACCTTTGCGCGCCTGCCGTGGATTCGAGCATCCCCCGCGCCGCGAGGTCGGCGGTCGTCTTGCCGCGGGCGTCGGAAAACTGCTGGTCAAGATCGGGGCGCTGGTAGCCCTCTATGTCACCGGCGTAATCGTCGTAGTACGCATCGTTGTACTGCCCGAACGCGGTATCGATGGACTTTTGCCCCTTGGCGATATTCTTTTCGCGTGCGTCCGCTTCCTGACGCGCCCGTGCTTCCGCCTGCGTCGCCTGGTCCGCCGCGCCGGATTTTCCGCCGAAGCACATAATCGCTACATCCTGGACTCACATCACGGGGGCGAGGCCGGACCGTTGATCGCCTGTCCTACGGATACACGACAATCCCGACAAAGGCAACCTAGCGCCGCGGGTAAAGGAACTCCCGGCGCGTGCCATCATGAGCGATTTTCTGGAAGCCCAGCAACCCCAGCCATCGATCGGTATCGCAATGCGGCGCGACCGTGACGACACAGATCGGCTTGCCGAAATCGAGATTGCGAAAAAACCGCCGGGTGCGCAGCACGCCCTCGATCCCGGTGTCGAAATACGCCTGCGTGGCGATGGTCCACATGCTGACGTAGGAACCGAAGTCATGGAACCCGAAAAGCGCCATCGGCCGGTCTTCCAGCGTGCTGACAAAGACCGGCTCCCCCGCCGCCAAAGCCCCTTCGGCCACTTCCATCGGGGACCGGCCAAGCACGTCGAACTCGGCTTGCGTCTGCGTGGACACTATCGACAGGATCATGTGCGCGTCGTCTCGCCCGGCTTCGCGGATCGTGACGTGGCCGCTCACGCCCGGTACTTCCCGGTGTGGTGCAGCGCCATGTTCGAAAGCCCGGCGAACCCTGCAGCCGAGCATGTCAACCGCAGGGCCATGTGCGACGTCTCCCCAAGAGCCTCCGCATTCTCGTCAGCATAGGTCGCATCAACCAGATAGCCGAGGTCGATTCCCGAAGTTTCGTTCTTCGGATCGACCAGCGCGACGAGATGCCAGACATTCGCGCCGCCAATGTCGATTCCGGTAAACTGCTTGATGCCGGCCTCATCTCGCGCGGTCAGGAACGGCAGTTCGACCGTGACCGGGAGGTCATCCTCGTCCGGGTATTCCGTACCGCTCAGCCCGCCATAAGCGAAGACCGTATCGCTGCTGCGCAGATACGCGACCTTGGCAACGCGGGCCATGCCAGTCACGGTGAACCCCGGCTCGTAATAGGTCCAGCCCCTGATCTTGGTTCCGGGGTAGTTCGTCAGCACAAGGATCGTCGAGCCCAGCGCCAGCCAATAGGCTCCGGTGCGCGGCTCCATGAGCGACACCGCGTCGGCCACGGTGCGCGGGCTCAGGGTGTCCGTCAACTCCTGCACGAACGGATCGAAAGCGGTTCCGGCGTCATCAACGAAAGCAGCGTTGGAACTGTCCCGCGCCCGGAGCGAGCGCACGCCGGTCTCGTCGAGGAAAAACACATCATTGGCCCCGTAAGGCGACACCGCCCGACCGGCGCGGGTGCCGCTGTTCGGGATCGTCTGGATACGTTCGAACAGGTCCGGGTCGGTGCCCAGCGCATAGATGATGGCCGCATCTTCGGCAAAGACCGCAAGGTATCCCTGAAACGGCGCGAGCCCTGTCAGGATCTGTGTCCCGTCGTCATCCGTCGACAGGACGATCTGGCCCGCCCCGGTCGTCGCCGTGGCATCGGTCCAGTCGGTCGGGTCGTTCAGCTTGCAATACGCCAGCGCCGGACCGGCCACGGCCCATACCCGAGTGTCCTGCACATGCACCGCCGTACCCGTGGCGGCGGCCAGCGCGGTCATCTTGTAGTCGGTCCCGTTGATCGTCACCGTCAAGGTATCATCGGTTTCGAACGTCCCGCCGAAAACCACGGATTCCACCTGCGCCACCGCCACAACCGCATCGACGCCGCCGGAAAACGACGACCCGGACGAGAGCGTGGCATTGCCCTCGGTGACGCCCAGGAGCGTGTACCCGTTATGCGCCATGCCGGTGTCTGCCGGCGCGGTGACCGTCAGGTCGCTGCCCGCCGCACTTGCAGAGTAGCCGTGCAGGTCCGTGCTCTCGTTGATCGCCAGGGCCAATGCAACGACCGTCGTGGCGTCCGACGAGACCCAATCCACCGGACCCGGCAGAATGCTTTGCTCCAGCCCTCCGGGGGGCTTCACGCGAATATCCGCGATCCGGTTGACACCGGGGTCGAACGAGCCGCCGGTAACCATAAGGCTTGCCGTCGCTTCGACCGCCCCCGAGCCAACGACATTCGCCACGATCTGCGTCACCAGCGCCGTCTGGTCATTGACCCCCGCACCGTTCACCGCCGTCGCGGTGATCGTGAACGCCGTTCCGGGAACCGCAGCGGTAACGATCAACCCGTCATCCACCGGGTCAACCTTGACCGCAGAACTCAACCCGACCTCAAGCGCCAAGGCCCGATAGGTCAGGAGCGCTGTCGCAAGCGCGGCGGCCACGGTGTCCCAAGAGGAAACTCGCGTGCCGTCGTAGAAGTGATACCGATTGCCGTTCGCGTATTCTGCAATCACGTAGAACTTGTTATCGAAAGTCTTGACGTCGAGCACGCGGGTCATGGCCGGTGTGCCGGGGGCCTGCAGGCGCTGGTAGTGCACCCCCACCGGCATGCTGGCCGCAAGATCGGCCGAGCCGAAAACGTAGACTTGCCCGCCGATCACGCCAAGGCCGTAGGTGTCATCAAGCCCGGTGAAGATCGGTTTGAACGCACGGCACCGCTCGATATCGCCGCCCCGGCTCAGGTGGCAATTGCGGGCGTCCCACAACGTGCCCGGCACCCCGGCGAAGCGGGGTCGGCGGCGGTCGATGCCGTATTTGAAGTCCTCGATCAGGATATAGGGCATGTCACCCCCGCGAGACGCGGACCGTGGCCCTGCCCCGGTCCATGTTCACAACCGGCGTCCCCGCGCCCAGCCGGGGCGTGGTGGAGCCTTCGGTTTGCGGCAGCACGCCCGCGGCCTTGATGTCGATCAGGCGCTGCCGCGCGGCAGCCAGCTTGGAATCGGCGTCATCGGGGCTGATACGGCGCAGGACCGCCTCGGCAGCAAAAAGCACGACCAGCGTGTCGTCGATCAGGCAGACGTCGATCGAGTTGACAAGCCGCTGCCACTTGCGCTTGCCGGTCAGTTCGAGGCTGTAATCGTTGGATGCCGGGACCGGCCATATCTCGATCTGGATCGCGCCGATGGACGTCGAACGCAGATCGTAGCGGAACGGCGGGTCGGACCGCTCGTCGGCCACGCTGTCGAAAGTGGCGTATTCTTCCGGGCCGATGCCGGGGTCCAGCGGGTAAGGGATACTGTCCTGCCACGCCACGACCTTTTCGATCGTGTTGTAATCCAGCGATGACGGGATGTTCGCGTATCGCGACCCCGCCGGCAGCACCGTGCGGGTCGTCAGGTGCCGCAGATGTGGCCAGTCGTGGGCGTCGAACAGGGTCTCGTAAACCCTGTTGAGGATGGTCTTGTGCCGATCGTTGGCGCCGGACCCGACAGCCGGGTTCGTGGACTGCCCGGCCTCGGCGCGAAGCCGGGTCTGCAACTCGCCGAAGGTCGTGAACAGCGCCATGTGCTTTCCCCGTCAGAGTACGCCGGCCGGTTCCGGTTCTTCGGCTTCTTCGATTTCCTCGACTTCTTCCTCAGCGCGCTTGTACCCCTGCTTCAGTTGCAGGTTGCCAAGCGTTTCCCGCAGGCGGGTGACGCTGGCGTTTCGCGGGGGCTCGTCGCCGCCGAGAGCGGCGATACTCGCCCGCAGCGCGCTCTTTTGCGCTTCGGCCACGGCCTTGGGATCGTTCGGATCAACGGCCGGTGCCGCTTTCACGGGAGACGCCATGTCCGGCAGCGGCGCATCAAGATCCTCGACTTCTTCCGGCAGCGGCGCGATATCTTCCATCGATACTTCTTCGGGCAACGCCCCGGCGATGGCACCGAACAGGTTGCGGATCATGGCCAGATGCTTCTGCTTCTGCCCGCCCTGCCCATACTTGTCTTCCAGCCGGCGCCGTTCCATGCGGTGATCGCGCGGCGCGAACGCCTTGGCGCCCGCATCCTGCAGCGAGACGATGGCGCTGCCGCCGTGGATCGTATTCAGGAGGATGACCTCCGGCGCGGTGAGCCGCTGCCGGATAACCTCGTGCAGCAGACTGCCGTTGATGCGGATCTTGGCGTTGTAGAACTTCATGCTCTCTCCGGGTTGTGGCCGGGCAGGTTTCCCCGCCCGGCCGGTTCATGGGGTCACGCGAAGGCGTAGACGCCGCTCGAATTGCGGCGGTTGCAGGTCAGCCCGCCGACCCACGTCCGCGCCCTGTAGAAGGCGTAGACGTTCTCGGGGCGTGCCGGCGCGTGGTCCTTGTCGGCCTCGCCGTCAATGACCATCGGCTTGATCGCATCGGTGTCGATCACGTAAAGGCGCTTCGACCAGCCAAGATCGTCCAGCGTCGGATCGTAATCGATATCGTTGCCCTTGAACGCCAGGTCGGACACCGACCCGTCGATCCGGCCTTTGTTGGCCCATCCGGTCTGCGTGTAGTAGCCCTGCGCCTTCAGTTCCTTCTCGATCCGGTCCATCATGTCGGACCCGGCCAGCCATTTGGACTTCTTCATGCCGCCATAGCGGCGAAGCTGGCGGACTTCGTACTGAAGCGTGTTCAGCACGGCGCCCGACTCCGGGCCGGACCCGAGGTTGATGGTCAGGGAGGCGCGGTTACGCCACCAGGTATGCGACACCTGGTTCAGGCCGGCGACGGTCAGGTCAGCGGTAGGATCGTCGACGATGAAAGACGTCACGCCGGGCGACAGTTCGGCGTCCTGCGTGCCATCGAGCCAGAACATCTCGTTCATGCCCCGCTCGGTGCCCTCTTTCATGTCTTCGAGTTTGTCATCCAGCAGGTTCGCCAGCATGATCTTTTCGCTGCGCGACGCTTGGGACGTCTTCTCGCCCGTCGTGGAATCGACGATCGAGATACCGGACTTCAGCAGTTCGTGCATCGTGAACGTGATACCCGAGTGAATCAGATACCAGTTGTACACGGCCTGCTTGATGTTCGCCGGGTTGCCGTAGGACACGGAATCGTCGGCGGTGAAGCCTTGGATCGTGGTCGAGTAGATGCCCTTGACGCGGACAGTGATCTGGTCCTTACCACCGGGGAACATCTTCTCCGCCGCCCGCATGGCGGTGTAGAGAGGCTTGTCCTGAATGGTTTGGGCCGCGACCTTCGGGGTGTCCTTGTGGAAGGCAATCGCCGCATTGGCGGCGTGTTCAAGTTCTTGCGCAGTGAAAGGCATCGCTGATCTCCAGGCGATCCGGCTACTCAAGCGCCCGCAAAACGGCTTCCTGCACGTTCTTCGGCGGGTCGGCTCTTGTCATGCCGGGTGAAGAAGAACTCTGCGGGGACTTCTGCGTCGGTCGTGGCGCCGGGCGGAAAGACGATACTTGCTTGCTGACCTTGCCGTAAACGTCCTTGAAACGCTTGCGCAGGTCGGCCTCATCCTTCGGAAACCCGTTTCGCACGATGTCCGACGCCAGGGCGTCCTCCATCAAAGGCTCCTTCAGTTTCCAGTCAGGGTCCGTCTGCGCCATTTCCGCGGACAGGGTATCTCCGACCTTCGCCATCGACGCGACATGCGTCTGGTGGGCCTCGATCTCACGCTGCCGCGTTTCCGTGGCCTGCCGCTCCTGCTCCCGCTGGTCCCGGCGCTGGGCCTGTTGCCGGCCCTCCTGCGCCGCAGCACGAGCCCGCGACAGTTCCAGCGCCTTGGCCTGCGTGATCCTGCCGAGACGAACGTCCTCTGCAAGATCGGCCGAAAGCGCCGCACCAGTGATCTTCGCCAATTCAGCGTAGATCGGCTGGAGCCTTCGAAACGCCTCTGTCGGATTGTTTCGGATCAACCCGGCGAGAGAAAGCGCCTGCCCCGCGTCTTGCGGGGCGAGATCGTTATCGCGGAGAAATTTCTGGATCTTGCCGTAACTCTCGGCGGCGGGCTTGATCTGGTCGACCTCGGCCCGCACCGTGCGAAGTTCCTCATGGAGCCCGCGACGCTGCGAAAGCAGATCGTCGATCCGGGTGCGAGTCTTCGCGTTGAGTTGCGACATTTCTTCTTCGGAGAGCGCCGTCTTGTCGGCTTCCCCGGAATCAGACCCGTCGTTCTCGTCCGCGGTGTCGGAGGTACTGGCCGCAGCTTCCGCCGCTTCCGTACCCGGTTGCTCCGTCGAGGTCGGCGATACCTCTGGCTCATCGAGAGCGGCCAAGACCGCATCTGTCAGGCTTTTCTCAGCGCCTGTGCTTACGGCGGGCGTGTCCGTAGTAGGTGCGCCCTCTGTTCCGGTCTCGACCGGAGTGGCCTGGCCTTCCGTCAGCGACACGGAATTACGCTCCTATGTGAACCAAGGTCACCCTTCTATCGCACAATCCGACACGGCAGACAAGAATTTACAAACCCGCTTGTAAATCTTTACACGCCCGGCATTGGCCCCGGCATGGCCGGTTGCCCCGGCGGAGTGCCCTCCGGCGGCGCTTCGGCGTTCTGCGCGCCTCCCGCAGCCCCGGCAGGGCCTTGCGCCTCGGGAACCGGCCCGTTGCCGCCCGGAGGCGCTGCCGCAGGCTTCGCCATCGCGTTCTGCGCCACGATCGACAGCGCGCCGCGGGACATGAGTTCGTCCGCATCGATATCGAGCAAGTCCGCATATTTCAGCGCCAACGGTTCCGGGTTGATCCCCGGCAATTGCGACAATGCCGGCCATGCGCGCTCGGTATTGGCGAGTTGCGCCGCCTGGTTCGGGCGGCCGCTCGACCCGGCACGGATCGACAACATGATCTCATCGGCAAGCTGCTTGCGATTCTGCGGCGCTTCCGGCCACGCGGCGCCCGGTCCGACGATCTCAAGGACTCGCTCCTTGGTCAGCATCTGCGCCATGATCTGGCCGGTCATGCGCGCCAGCCGCGTCAGCATGTCGTCGAGGTCATCCGTGTTGTCGCTCAGCGACGACATGCGGCTGTTCTCGGCGATCGAACTTTCCGTCGCGGTGGCGCCGCTGGTCCCGCCAAGGTTGGCTTCCTGCGACCCGACCGAACGCTGCATGTCGGTGAAGATGCCCTCCGTCTCGTAAAGGTTCGGATCGATCGGCGCTGTCGGTCCGGCCTCGACCACCGAAGACAGCGGCTTGTCGCTGCCGTCCGGCGTAACTTCGATGATGGCATGCGCGGCATGCGCGCCCAGCGCGGTCTTGTCCTTCTCCTGCAAGCGGCCACGCGCCGCCAGCCAATACGGCCTCGCGGCGATGCGGTGCTCCCGCAGCCCCTCACGCGAACGGTTATATTCGAACTGCATGTGCCGCGCCGCCCACACATCGCTCGGCGGGTAGATTTCCTCGTCGTGCTCGATCTCGTTGAACACCAATGGGACGATATTGAAGAATTGCTCGACAAAGATATCCGGTTCCGCGGGTGCCTTGAGGAAGCCTTCGTAGGCGTCGCAAACCATGAAAACCTGTTTCGCGGTCTTGTCCTGAACCTCATAGACCCGGTAGGTCCGGTCTTCGCAGCCGGTGCTGTCCAACATCTCATGCGCGTCCCGGACGTCCGGGGCCATCGCTGCCTTGATATCAACCTTGCAGAGTTCCTGGATTTCGTCCGCCGTCAGGTCGAAGTAATGCGCCAGCCAACGGGTGCCGAGCAGGGACTTCAAATGCCGGGGTTTCGGGTCGAGAATGATCTCGCAGGACTTCGGATAGTCGTAGAGAACCTGCTCGCGCGTCACCCGATCCGGGTTCTGCATGATATCCTGCACCATCGTCTCAAGGCGCAGTCGATCGGCGTCTTCGTACTCGCCGGTTTCACCTTCGGCCGCTTCGGCGGTCCCGCGCTCGATTTCAGCGATCTTCTTCGTGGTGTCTTCCAGAAGCGCGGTCGTCTCGGGGCGCAGTTCCATCTCGCGGACAAAGCCGACTTTGACGTAACCGACGCCGTTGACCTTCACCCGGCGCACCAGCGCCTTGATTTGCGTCTTGAAGTCATAGGGCTGCTCATCCACCTGATAGGCGTGCAGAATCGTCATGGTCTTGGCCATGCGGTCCGCGAGCGTCTTCTGGATCTTCGCCTCTATGATATCCTGCGTCACTGCGGTCAGCATCTGCGCAGCCGCCGGATCGCCCATCATGGCCTGCGCGCCAAGGAATGTCGGCTGCTCGGTCGAACCATCCCATACGGCGTTATAGAGCCGCTTGCGCGGCGCCGCGACGGCCTGCGGGTTCTTGGCGTAAAGCTGTGAAACCGCCTGGTTGATGTGCCGGTTCAGGATCGGGGCCACATAGCGGGTTTCTTCCTCGACCCACTCCTTGTACGCCCCGTGCGCCGCGATCTGCTGGCACTTCTTCATCCGCTCGAATACCGGCGTCCAGTGTTTTTCGGCGGCCTTGATCTTCTTCAGCCACCGGGCCACGAGGTCCTTCTCGCCCTTTGGGACGATCACATCGGGCGTCATTCCCGCCGTCGCCATCGGGGCTTCCGCGCTTTCCGCCGTAGCGTCATACACTTCACCAGCCATTGGTCGCGGTCCTCTGCTGCTCTTTCAAGGCGCGGATCTTCGTTTGCCGAAGCGTCCAGAGCGGCGAACCGATCTGGATGACGTTGCCCGCGTTCCGGGCCTCGGTGGCATCCGCCGTCACCATCGTATTCAGCCCGTTCCCGATATGCGACAGGAAATCGACAAAATCGTCATGCGCGCCATAGGGGAACCGCAGAATCTGGCCCCTCGCATCTGGCCACCAGGACGCGAACCGGGGGAAATGCACGGTCTTCATGGACATGCGGCCTTGAATGGCCCGCGCGCGGGTCTGCTTGTCAGCCGAGGGGCGTACCCCCCGAATGACCGGGTATACATTCTCCGCCAGCAGGCGCTCGCGCAGGAACGGACCGAACGACTTGGAGATGAGTTCGTCCTCCATCCACCAGACGACATGCTCGCGGCGGCGGAACATCGTGACGAACTCGTCGACTGCCTGCCGGGTGTCCATGCGACGCCAGACCAGTTCCGGCAGGACCCACAGGTCCCCGTTCTTGTCCATGCCAACGTCACCCAGCACCGTGAAGTCCCGCTCGGCCTTCGTCGAAACCGCGTGGTCGGACGCGCCGTAATAGCGCAGTTCCGCCGGCAAGTCCTGCGGATCGTATTCCTGCAGCCAATCGGCCTGAAAGAACGCACCGTCCTCCGGCGTGGGCTCGCCCATCACCAGCGCACCGAACGACCGCCGGTCACCCCGCTTCCACTGACTGAAATGCTGGAGGTTCTTACTTTCCTCCCACAGGGCCACCATCGGCTCGGAACCGAATTGCTCGACCACGCGGGGCTCGGTCGGAACCGACAATTCGAGGCCAAGCAGGTCCGCCAACTTCGGGTCCTTGATGACGCCGGGGAGGTTCAGGTACTCCCAATCATCGGCGATACCGGCATACATCTTGTTTCGCTCGGGGTGGTTCTTGTCGCAAAGGCGGCCGATAAGGTCGTCTTCGTGCCACCGGGTATGCAATACGATCATGCGGGTCTGGTTCGACCCCCGCGAGTAGGCCACGCTGAAGAACCATTTCCACAGCTTTTCGCGGAAATCGTCGCTTTGCACATCGACGTCGTTCTTGATCGGGTCATCGATGATGAAATAATCGGCGGTCTTGCCGGTCGTGCCGGACCCCTGCCCGACGAAAAACAGCTTGCCGCCCTGAATCGTCCGCATCGCCGTCTTGGACCGGGAGCTGGTCGAAAGCTGGAAATTCGGGAACACCATCCGAAACAGGGGCGAATCGACAACGGCCTTGAAGTCATCACCGAGTTCAGCCGCGCGGTCTTCATTATACGTCGCCACGATGATGTTCGCGGTCGGGAACCGGCCCCATATCCACGCCGGCCCGAAAGTGGACAGATGCACCGTCTTGCCGTGCTGCGGTGGGACCGAGACAGCCATGCGCTTGCGCTTGCCTGCCGCGACGTCGCCGATGATCTCGCAGAACAGCCGCCCCTGCGGCGTCAACTGGTACGCCGTCAATTCCTCGTCGACCCCCGGCATCATGAACCGCATGAACATGGTCATGTCGGTTCGGGCCAGGTGCGCGGCAGCATGGCGCCACGCCGCCCGGAGGATCCTGGGGTCGCTTAGCTGGTCGGCATCGACGGTCATGGCAGCGTCATCAGGGAGGGTTGCGGCCGCACCGAAACACCGTAGAACGGGTAGGTGTCCGCCGCGAAATAGAGCGCCGGGACATGCTCGATCAGCATGTCTAGGAATAGCCGCGCCGTCACATCACGTGGCTCGACCAGATGCCCGCTTGCTTGCCCGCGCAGGTATTCGAGCCGGTCCCCGTCGACGCCTATCCTGAGTTAGGCTCGACCACGCTGAACGATGTCTACGAGTCGTTC
>OFQX01000047.1_pt1 | contig 35035 bp, 31 predicted proteins | sample 1542951 | NCBI WGS metagenome assembly OFQX01 (sample SAMN07774215, study PRJEB24372) | wastewater metagenome | isolation source: WWTP Novara (Effluent) | place: Italy: Novara | collected 2015-12
GTTTTTTGACGGGTGTTTTTTTCGTAGGCATAAGCATATTGTAGCACTGAAATCAAAAACAGCTCTCTTTAGGGAGCTGTTTTTGTATAGAGCTAAATTACATTCTGATTTCGGCGTCACATCCAGCTGGAAGTGACAGATTTTGCAGAGAATCAATCGTCTTTGGCGTCGCACCGATGATGTCGATGAGACGTTTGTGGACACGCATCTCGAACGCTTCACCACCCTTTTTGTAGACGTGTGGTGACTTCACGACCGTGAACGTGCTGCGACGAGTTGGCAGCGGCACAGGACCGGCGATCTGGGCACCAGTACGAAGTGCCGTGTCGATAATTTGTTTTGCAGACTGGTCGATAACCTTGTGGTCATAGGCCTTCAAACGGATACGAATCCGTGGAACAGCTGGGGTGTCAGCCATGATAAAACTCCTGCCCGTATCGCTGGACTGCGATCCCGTAACCTTGCGCTCGGATCAGTTTTGTTCTGCTTGGCCAAGTTCTCGGGGTAATTAATTGAAACTAATACACAGTAACTATAGCAGCTATTCACATGTATAACAAATTATATTATAATCACGAAATGCCCCGACAGAGAGGTAAGAAATGTTTGGCAAATTTTTGGAACCTCGCAAGAAACAAGTCCGACAAATGGCGTTGCCGGACGAAACACTCCAGCGGCTCAGCAATGACCTGAAAGCCTGTCTAGACGAAGAGTTTTCTAAGGAGGAGGGAAGCTGGGAGTTTTCTAACCAGCTACTCACTGAGTTTTATCTCCGAAAAGGCATCATTCCGGATGACCGCATCCTGACAGACAGAGAGCTGTCTATCATTGCACGGGATGTAGCCATTAGTTACCGGCTACATCCCGTAGGTGATGTCCAGCTAGTGATGCATGCTCCGGACAGCCTCACCGTGACCTGTCGCATCCCGGCTCAATACATTCCCACACATTAACCCCACCCCCATCGAGTTGACCGCGACACCCCGTCCGATCCTCTGGGATCAGGTGGGGTGTTCGCTTTTTCTAACAACTTTTAATAGAAATTCCGTCCTCGCCAGCGAGTGATGCATGTGAGTAGAGTTTGGCGTTTCTTCGCGAGGATTATCGTTCAGTTGTATAGACGATACTACTGACGATAACCGGAGCGAAAAACGTCAAAATCTGCCACAAGAAAATACCCCGATCTCTCGGGGTATTTTCGTTGCATCGGTCGTCTCAGATTATTTGTTAATCTTCGTAACGACACCAGCACCAACGGTGCGTCCACCCTCGCGAATTGCGAAGTTCAGACCCTGCTCCATAGCAATAGGTGCGAGCAACTTGACCTTGAAAGTGATCGTATCACCAGGCATGACCATTTCTTTGTCAGCTGGGAGCTCAACTTCACCAGTCACATCCGTGGTGCGGAAGTAAAACTGTGGTTTGTAGCCTTTGAAGAATGGTGTGTGACGACCACCCTCTTCCTTTGTGAGGACGTAGACTTCGGCGTCAAACTCAGTGTGAGGAGTGATGCTACCTGGCTTGGCGATGACTTGGCCACGCTCGATTTGTTCACGCTCGATGCCTCGGAGGAGCAGACCAGCGTTGTCGCCAGCTTGACCTTGGTCGAGGTTCTTCTTGAAGGCTTCGATACCAGTCACGACAGATTTCTGGTTGTCCTTGATACCAACGATTTCAACTTCGTCGTTGATCTTGACGATACCAGTCTCAATACGACCAGTGGCAACCGTGCCACGACCCTTGATCGAGAAGACGTCTTCGATAGGCATCAGGAATGGCTTGTCGAGATCGCGCTTTGGCTCTTCGACGTAGTCGTCCATAGCTTTGACGAGCTCCATGATTGCATCTTCGTACTTGGCGTCACCTTCGATAGCTTTGAGCGCTGAGCCCTTGATGATAGGAGCGTTGCGGTCGAAGCCGTTCTTTTCGAGGAGATCACGGACGTCTTCTTCGACGAGCTCGACGAGCTCTTCGTCAGCCATGTCCATCTTGTTGAGGAACACGAGGATCTTCGGTACACCGACTTGGTGAGCCAGCAGAACGTGCTCACGAGTCTGTGGCATAGGGCCGTCAGCAGCAGACACCACGAGGATCGCACCATCAACCTGTGCCGCACCGGTGATCATGTTTTTGACGTAGTCAGCGTGTCCTGGCATGTCGACGTGAGCGTAGTGACGGGCTTCTGATTCGTATTCTTGGTGAGAGGTAGCGATGGTGATACCACGAGCTTTCTCTTCTGGTGCGTTGTCGATCTGGGCGTAGTCAACTTTTTTGTTGGTGGCGCTCGGAAGTCGCTTTGCAAGTACAGACGTAATTGCTGCGGTCAAAGTAGTCTTGCCGTGGTCGACGTGACCCATGGTGCCTACGTTGACGTGTGGCTTGGTTCGGTCAAAATCTGCCATTTATACATATCTCCTATTAATTATATTCTTGTGCGCACGAATAAATTTATGCAGCACGCATGCGGGAAATTATAGAGGTTTTTCCCCACTCTGTAAAGTGTTACTTGTTGCGTTTTTCGATGATCTCTGCAGCAACATTTGGTGGAACTTCCTCGTAACTCGCGAGTTCCATAGTGCTGGCAGCACGTCCTTGGCTCATCGAGCGGAGGTCGCTGGTGTAGCCAAACATGCTCGCAAGCGGCACAAAGGCACGGATGAGTTTGGCGCCGCCCATGAGGTCTTCCATGGCGTCGATACGGCCACGTCGGGCGTTGAGGTCGCCGATAACATCACCCATGAATTCTTCGGGGGTGGTTGCCTCGATCTTCATGACCGGCTCGAGCAGGATAGGTTTGGCCTGTTTGATGCCTTCCTTGGTCGCCAGAATACCAGCTAGTTTGAACGCCAGCTCGCTGGAGTCAACATCGTGATAGCTGCCGTCGTGCAGTGTTGCTTTGATGCCGATGACAGGGTAGCCAGCGATGACACCACCGCTGAGCGTTTCACGCACACCGGCTTCGACTGGTTTGCGATATTCCTGAGGCACCACACCACCCTTGATCTCGTCGACGAATTCGAAACCTTCGCCACTCTCGGTCTGTTCAAATCGGATCCAGACATCACCGTACTGACCACGGCCACCAGATTGTTTGGCGTGCTTGCCCTGGACGTCTGACGTGCCGCGGATAGTTTCACGGAAGGCCACTTGTGGCTCACCGACATTGGCTTCGACTTTGAATTCGCGCTTCATGCGGTCGATCAGGATGTCGAGGTGAAGCTCACCCATCCCGCTCATGATCGTCTGCCCGGTTTCTTCGTCAGTATGGACGCGGAAGGTTGGGTCTTCTTCGGCGAGGCGCTGGAGCGCAATACCCATCTTTTCCTGGTCGGCTTTGGTCTTTGGTTCAACCGCGATCGAGACAGGCGGTTCTGGGAAGGTGATGCTCTCGAGAGCAATCGGATGCGCGACGTCACAAAGCGTTGCACCGGTAAAGGTGTTCTTGAGACCGACCACTGCGGCGATGTCGCCCGCACCAATCTCGTCGATATCCTCACGCTTGTCAGCATGCATACGGACAATACGGCCGACGCGTTCTTTTTCGCCTGTCGTGGTGTTGAGGACGTATGAACCAGCGGTCAGTTTGCCGGAGTAGACACGGACGAAGATAAGTTTTCCAACAAATGGGTCAGTGGCGATCTTGAAGGCCAGACCAGCCATTGGCTCTGTCTCGGCCGGTTTGCGGCTAATCTCGTCACCAGTTTTTGGATTTTTACCCCAGATAGCGTCGACGTCGAGTGGGCTCGGCAGGAAATCAGCCATGAGGTCGAGTAGTTTCTCGACGATCACGCCGCGGCCGTCGCCACCGCTCACGAGGTAGAAGTCGCCAGCCAGGACTCGCTTGCGCAAAGCAGCCTTGAGCTCGTCGATAGAGATAGACTCTTCGCCTTGTTCGAGGAATCGCTCAAACAATTCATCGTCAGCTTCGACCGCTGCTTCGACGAGAAGACTGCGAGCATTTTTGGCTTTATCAAGCATATCGGCCGGGATATCACCAGGAACCAGCTCGTGGTCGGTGTAGTCGCTGTAGGTGTAAGCCTTCATGTCGATGAGGTCGACCACACCGTTGATGTCTTTTTCGAAACCAATTGGCAAGTGAACAGGCAGTGCGTGCTTGCTCAGGCGGTTGTGGATTGAGTCGAGTGATTTGTAGAAATCGCCACCGGTCTGGTTGATCTTGTTGATGAAACAGATGCGAGGCACACCGTATTTGTTAGCCTGACGCCAGACAGTCTCGGACTGGGCTTCGACGCCCATCTTGCCATCGAACACCGTGACCGCACCGTCGAGGACGCGCAGTGAACGCTCAACCTCGGCCGTGAAGTCGATATGACCTGGGGTGTCGATGATGTTGATCTGACAACCCTTCCAGAAACAGGTAACGGCAGCTGAGGTAATGGTGATACCTCGCTCTTTTTCCTGTGCCATCCAGTCAGTTGTTGCACTGTCGCCGTCGGCGCCACGAACTTCACCAATCTTGTGATTGATACCGGTACGATAGAGGATCCCCTCGGTAGTGGTCGTCTTACCTGCGTCAATATGCGCAATAATACCGATGTTGCGGTACTTATCAAGCGGAATGTTTTTCTGATCTGCCATTTCTTCCCTTCTTTTACATTATTTCTTCTCTAGTTTTCGGGGTGTACGAGGTAATTTTGAGCGATGCAGTACAAGGCGTCACCGCGGCTCGCAGCGAAACGTATTTTACATACGTGACGCGAGAACAGTAAGGTGACAACGCGGTAATGCGCGCTTAAAATTAGCTCCTAGCAAAATGTGCAAAAGCCCTGTTGGCTTCAGCCATTCGATGGGTATCTTCTTTCTTCTTGTAGGCACTTCCGGCTTGGTTGTAGGCATCGACGATCTCGGCTGCGAGACGCTCGTTATATGGCACGCCGCGGCGAGAACGAGCGGCTTGGACAAGCCACATAAATGCATAGTGACTCTGGCGATGACCCTGGATTGGGAATGGGATCTGATAGTTTGCACCACCGACACGACGAGATTTGACCTCGAAGCTTGGTTGAATATTTTTGAACGCTTTTTCGAAGACCTCAAGTGGCTCCTCTGACTTCAGTTTCTTGGCAGCAATTTCGAGTGCGCTATAGACTTGGCGCTCTGCGAGCAATTTCTTGCCATCGAGCATCGACTTATTGATCAAACGCTGCACCAGGACGCTCTGATATTTGCGATCAGGCTTCAGTTGGCGTTGGAGGGATTTGGTTACTTTTCGTGGCATGATTATTTACCCCCATCCTTTTTGGCACCGTATTTAGAACGGCCTTGCTGACGCTTAGCGACACCTTGGAGGTCAAGCGCACCACGAACGATGTGATAGCGCACACCTGGTAGATCCGGCACACGTCCACCTCGGACGAGCACGACGGCGTGCTCCTGGAGGTTGTGACCTTCGCCACCGATGTATGCCCAAACTTCCTGGCCATTGGTCAGGCGGACACGAGCAACCTTGCGGAGTGCTGAGTTAGGTTTTTTTGGTGTTTTGGTGGTGACTTTGATACAAACACCACGCTTCAGTGGGCCTGTTTGGTTGTAATAACGACTCTTCAGAGCGTTGTGAATACGGCCGAGAGCCGGGCTCTTACTCTTTTTCGCAGCAGTCTTGCGCGGCTTGCGAACTAGTTGGTTAATAGTAGGCATTCAATTCTTTCTTCGTTTAGCGGACACGTGCCTCGCGGCGAACTTTGCTCGTTTCTCTGCGCGCTTTCGTCAGCAGTACACATACGTACAGCTAGCTCAAGTGCTCGAGAGAACGAGCAAATTTCATCCACGAACCACACGTCCTTATCAGTGATAATTTGTAATTCGTTCGTATCCGTCCAACTCAGCATGAAGGCCGGATGTCTTTGCCTTTTGCCATAAACGAGCTGTGTACACATTCTCTTCAACTCGTTTATCCAAAAGAGGAAACTCGAGGTAAATTATAGCAAATATAGAGGCTTTTGTCTAGCGGTGCTACGCTCGCCACTCGGAGCTGTCTGACTAATTCGGATCTTGGAGTGGCTTGAACGTTACCTTGCCGATCAGGTAGCGATGATCCGAGCAAAGCGCACCACCCGAGCATTTCGGCGCATCAGCGACATCGGCATGATAGGTTTTCACATGGTTTTCGCGAAAGAAAATAAAGTCGATCTTAGACCGCTTGCCACTGGAGCCGCACGTAATAGTATTTTCGCTCTTGGCGATCGTATGCTCACCATAGCCGGGGCAACGAGAGTCCGTGTCGTCGGCTTCGCGGTAGTATCCGTAGTTGTCTTTGTTGAGCGTTGTGTTGAGCGCTTTCGAGTACCACATATTCATCCGACCATAGTTCGGCTGGGCATTGAAATCGCCCGCCACAATCACATGCCGTGACGCTTGATAGCTTTCGGCAAACGCCAGCACTTGTCGGAGTTGCGATACCGTGACGGCGACCCCGTTTTTGAGATCGGTCTTGGTCGTAATGTGAGTGACACAGGCCATGTACACTGAATTAGCTAGCGATGCGCACAGGAGATTACGCTTTTCGGTCTCTTGTGCCGACTGCTCGAGCATTACTGTCGTAGAACCACTGATCTCATATTTACTAAAGATTGCGTTACCAAAGGCACCGCCCTGGCACCGACCCCACGTGTCATACGACGCCGAAAATCGGCTAAATGAACTGGCAGTGGTAAAGTGTTTATCTTGGAATTGTTTTTGGATACTTTTGTACTGGTTGAAGCATAGTTCGTTCAGCGCCACGATATGGGCGCCACGACTCATCGCTATACTCACGACTTGCTTGGTCATGCCATCTGAGGTAGAGCCGTTATGGATGGTCGCCCCTGCAACGTTCCACTGCATCACCGTGAGGGATGCTGGCAGGGTCGGAGCAGTCGCTGCTCGCACCGCAGGAGTGACGCAAGACACCAGAAGCACGGACGCGATGACAAGCGACAGCGTCACCCGCAGCACAACATCACCAAAATGAGACAACAAGGTTTTCATAATTGTTTATATATAAACATACTATTGCTATATATGCAATGGTGTTTTCTACCTATTCGCCGAAGCTCTCGAGTACTTCACGACTCGATAGCTTGCGACTGCGCTGCACCGATACAATCGCCGGTATAGCCATAACGATAAAAATTGTTGCAAGCGCAAGCAGATACGATGGCCACGCGACCACAAATGGATGCGTATAATTCGTCAAACTATTGCCGGTAATCCACACCATGAAGCTCGTGACGAGGAGAGCAAATAGACCAAGAATACCCGCCACATAGACATAGCTGATCGTCTCAGCGAGTGCCTGCGCGACTCGCCGTCGCTTCGGTAGTCCGATGATCGAGGTGAGTTTGTTGACATAAATACGCCCCCGACCCGACATCATCATATTGGCAATCGACCCCACGAAAGCGATCAACAACGCCGGGCCTATGATCAAGACAACTGATTCGTAGTTCGTCCCCGATTGGTCGTCGACAATCGTGACACCGTGCTGCGCATACAGCATTTTTATGGGCGCGAGCGAACCATCGATCGCCGCAAACATCATCACAATCACCAAGACAAACACCACCAGCGGCGTGATCGAGCCGTAGTATTTTGCCGCATTGAATGTCGCCTGTTTTACCCCTACTTCCAGCCACCCGGGCATGTTTTTTGGCAACAATTTGACACTGAGGCGCAGCAAGCCGCGATACAACTTCGGGGCAAAGGCGCCAAAAATAATCATCAATCCTAACACAAATATCATCGAGGGCATGAGTATGAGACTGCCCTGCGCCGTACCAACCATTTGCTTGGTCGCGAGTGCATCACCACCCGACTGTTCTGCCATGTGAGTCACAAAGTCGACAATCGGAGCCGAATTAAAAGCGACCGCGAGCAGTGCGATGTTCATGATGATGGCGAGCGATGCAATAAAAGGAGCTAGGAACCGTCGTTTGGCTTTTGTCACCGTCTCGCCGTGCAGGGCGCCGACGACATTTTGACGTGATACTCGGCGAATGGTCGTCAGTGAGCCAAGCCACACGGCAAGCAGCAGCGCCACGCCAGCGCCCACAAACGCGAACATGTCGTAACCAAAATCACGCCCAAACACGCCGGCCGATATACCGATCGCCCACGTGGTATACGGCACGATCACTGGCCATGCCAACAGCGCTCCGGCCGCAAACCCCGTAGCCGTTACGAGCAGGATCTCACTGCGCAATGTGCGGCGAATCGACCGCGGCGAGGCGCCGCATGTTTTGATAATCGCGAGATCTTTGGCCTGACTTTCTAAACACAACGCGGCGATGGTTTGCACAATGAGAAGTACCGCAATAACAGAGATATAGAAATCAATTTTCAGTGTTGCGTTGCCGGTTTCTGCCGTCAGGATGTCACTTGCCCACGATACGTGCGAGCAGACGATGAGCACCAATGCGCTTGCCGCCGTCAAAATGAACATCGACACCCAGCTCCAGCGGTATTCCCAAGCGAGCTTAGCGGCTAGCTTCATACGCCTCGAGCCTCGACTGTCTTTGTCGGCCGCATGGCTGCGAGTATTTCAGCCGGCGTCGACGCGCCCAATTCGGCGATAATCTTGCCGTCGCTCAGCACTAATATTCGTGTGGCGCTTGCCGCCATGTCCAGGTCGTGCGTCACCATGACAACCGAACGCTCGGCGTTAGGAATCGTCTTGAGGATAGCCGCCACATCATGAGCGTTCTTGGTATCAAGCGCGCCCGTTGGCTCGTCGGCAAATACAATTGACGGCTCGTTGATAAGCGCTCGCGCAATCGCAACTCGTTGCTGCTGGCCACCCGACAGACCGGAAACTTTGGCGTCTATTTTGTCTTCCAACCCAAGCTGTTGTAGTAGCGCAGCGAGCCGCGTCTGGGCTTCGACATAGTTACCACTGTATTTCGCAGGCAGCAAGATATTTTCTCGCACCGTCAGGAACTTGAGCAACTGATAACTCTGAAAAATGAAACCGATGCCAGCGCTCTGCTCGGGCGCTAGCTCCGCTGACTCTCCGTCGTAGTGGAGTGGCTTGTCAAGTAACGATACCTGTCCATCGCTCACCCGCTCAAGACCAGACAGACAGTAAAGCAACGTGGACTTACCGGAGCCAGAGCTACCAACGATTGCCACAAATTCATTCGGTACAACGGTAAACGAGACGTCATTGAGTGCCGTTACGGTCGCGTCGCTATTTGCAATCGCAAAGGTTTTTGTCAGTTTCTGTGCCTCAATGAGCGTTCGTTGTTTTGTCGTACCTGCCATGCATCCTCCATAAGCTACTCAATTTCTACTCCCAACACTGTACCATAAAACATACCCGCGACGTTGAGTATTTTCCGTCTCACTATAGCGATTTCTGCCTGCCTACGCGAAATATATCGTTCGGCAACCCACTACGACATCGCCGAGCAGCGATAACATTACGACAGGTTCACCGAATTGCCTTACGCAGTGCTGTCACACCTTATGCGCCCCAACCATAGCAAAAGTAGCCCCGTCATGCGAGGCTACTTTTGGATCGAGTGTTAGCTGCCTACTCGGCGATAGCTTCTTCGAAGATGTCTTCCTGAGGAGTCACGACGCCCGTACCAACCGGGATCTTGCGACCGATGATGACGTTCTCTTTGAGGCCATAGAGATTGTCGACACGTCCGCTGACAGCAGCGTTGATGAGGACACGAGTCGTATCCTGGAACGATGCGGCTGAGAGGAAGCTGTCTGACCAGATCGAGACCTTGGTGATGCCGAGGAGGAGCTGGGTGAATTGCGCCAGTTCTTTGCCCTCGACACTGAGCTGTCGGTTGGCTTCGACAACCGCTGCCTTGGAGACGATGTCACCGGTAACAAACGGCGTGTCACCTGGCTCTTCGATCTGGACGCGGCTAAACATCTGACGCACGATGATCTCGAGATGTTTGCCAGCAACGGCTTCACCCTGGGCGGCGTAGATACGCAACACTTCGTTGATCATGTAGCGCTGCGTCGTCTCGATGCCCTTGAGGCGCATCAGGTCGTGGAGGTTGACCGAACCAGTTGTCAGTCGGTCGCCGACTTCAACCTGGTCGTTGCTGGAAACAACCAGCTGTTTGAACCCTGGAATTTCGTATTTGACCGGGCCAGTGGCACCGCTCGTCACGACGAGTTCTTTCTTGGTGACGCTGACTTTGCCGTCAAACGGAGCGATGATCGGCAGTGACTCGTCGTCGTTGCTGGCAAGGACGTCGCCGGTCGTGACATCGGTACCGGTTTTGACACGGACGATCTGTCCCTCGAGCTTGATTTTTTCAACCTTGCCTTTGACTGGAGTGACTTGGACGACGTATTTTTCACCGTCTTCCCAGACTTCGACGCTCCCCGCTACTTCTGAGAGATAGGCTTCACCCTTTGGTGAGCGCGCTTCAAAGAGCTCGTCGACACGAGGCAGACCCTGGGTGATGTCGTCACCAGCTGCTCCACCGGCGTGGAAGGTGTTGAGCGTCAACTGCGTACCAGGCTCACCGACAGATTGGGCAGCAATGACACCGACTGGCTGTGCCCGGGCAACAAGTTGGCCGGTTGCCATGTCGATACCATAGCTCTTCTGCGGCACGCCGCGAAGGTTGACGGCACTGAGAACGCTCATGATCGAAACAGTTGCGATCGATTCGTCGGCCTCGATTGCGTCAGCAATCTCGCGGGTGATCAGCTCGCCGGCTTTGACGTAACTCTTCACGTCTTCGGCAGCATAGCGACCGTAGAGACGAGTACCAAACTCAACCATCGTATCTTCGGTTTCAGATCGGTAGATAGTAAATCCTGGGTCTTCGACATCATCTTCGACGGTGAAGATGTCTTGGGAAACATCAACGAGACGGCGAGTCAGATAGCCTGAGTCGGCTGTCTTGAGCGCGGTATCGATGAGACCTTTTCGGGTACCACGGGTGGCCACGAAGGCTTCGAGTGGTGAGAGGCCTTTTTTGAATGAACTTCGGATAGGCAGCTCGATTTCTTTACCGGTTGCGTCCACAACGACACCGATCATACCGGTCGCCCACTTGATGTTAGAGAGCGTTCCACGAGCACCAGAGTCAACCATGACGGCAATAGAAGTGTCTTCGTGTTTGATACGTTCCTGGAGCACGGCGTCGATCTTTTTGTCGATATTGCGCCAGGTTTCCACCGTCAGGCTGTAGCGCTCGTCGTCAGTGATCAGACCCTGTTCGTACTGGCCAGAAACAAGTGCAGTGCGGTCATCACCTTCATCGATGATGCCAGCGAGCTCTGGGACGTCGAAGTAATCGGTCATACCCGTGGAGACAGCTGAGGCAGTCGCGTATTCCAGCGCGAGGTCTTTGATGTTGTCAGCACTGACGGCGGTTTGTTCCTGTCCGTAGGTGTTGAAAATACGGGCGAGGACGCGGTTGAGGGCTTTTTTGGTCATGGTGTCTTCGATGTACGGGAAGTCTTCCGGCAATACTTCGTTGAAATACACACGGCCGAGGGTCGTCTCGCGGACTTCACCCTTGGTTGACACGCGGATAGGCGTCTGGAGTTTGATCACGCCCTTTTCGAACGCCATGATAGCCTCAGACACCGAGCTGTATGGTTTCGCCACATCAGCCTGCGCACTTGGCTTTGGATAGGTCAGGTAGTAACAGCCGAGGACGATATCCTGCGCGATGTTGAGGATCGGAGAGCCGTCAGCTGGTTTCAAGAGGTTATTGGTCGCCGACATCAGGTCACGAGCCTCAGCTTGAGCGTCGCTCGAGAGCGGCAAGTGAACAGCCATCTGGTCACCGTCGAAGTCTGCGTTGAAGCCTTTACAGACGAGGGGGTGCAGCTGGATAGCTTTGCCTTCGATCAGTTTTGGTTGGAAGGCCTGGATAGACAAACGGTGAAGTGACGGTGCACGGTTGAGGAGCACGTACTTGCCTTTGATCACTTCGTCGAGTGCGTCCCAGATGATGCTCTCACCAGCTTCGATCAAACGAGTTGCCGAACGGATGTTGTGGGCATGCTCACCCTGGAGCAGCCAGCTGATAACAAACGGCTTGAAAAGCTCGAGTGCCATCTGTTTCGGCAGACCACACTGGTGGATCTTGAGCTCAGGACCAGCCACGATGACCGAACGTCCTGAGTAGTCAACGCGCTTACCGAGCAAGTTCTGTCGGAAACGACCTTGCTTACCCTTGAGCATGTCACTGAGAGATTTCAGGCGGCGGCGGCCACCGGTCGCGCTGACAGCACGGCCACCACGAGCGGCAGAGTTGTCGATCAGTGCATCGACGGCTTCTTGGAGCATACGCATCTCGTTGCGGCGGATCACTTCGGGCGCGTTGAGGTCGATCAGTTTCTTGAGGCGGTTGTTGCGGTTGATGACACGACGGTACAGGTCGTTGAGGTCAGAGGTGGCAAAACGACCACCAGTCAGTTGTACCATCGGGCGAAGATCCGGAGGGATAACTGGAAGCACTGCGATGGTCGTGCTCTCTGGGCGGATACCAGCCCGCTGCATACCCTCAAGCACCTTGAGGCGCTTCATGAGTTTCTTCTTGCGCTGGCCTTTGGCACCCTCGGCTTCGACGGTCAGTTCCTTGATCAGGTCATCGATATTGATAGCTTTGAGGAGCTTCGCGAGCGCCTCACCACCCATACCGACTTCGACGATGTCGGCGTACTCTTCAGGGAGATTGCGATAATCGTTTTCGTTAATCAGGGCAGCACGGACAAGGCTCTCGAGCTGTGTTTTCTTGAGGAGATAGCTGTCGTTGAGCTCATCGATCTCACGAGTTTGCTCGGTAGCAAGTTGCTTGACATCGGCACCAGCGTCTTCGGCAGCTTTTTCGTAACGGATCTTGATCGCCATCTTGCCGGCTTCGAGTTCAGCCTCAGCATCAGCTAGGTACTGTTCCTGTTTTTTCGCGTCTACTTTGAGGATAATGTAGCTGGCAAAGTAGGCCACGCGCTCGAGCGCACGGACTGGTACGCCGATGAGGAGTGCCATCGCGCTTGGAGCGCCTCGCATAAACCAGATGTGTGCGACCGGTGCGGCCAGGGTGATGTGCCCCATGCGCTCACGACGAACGATTGATTTCGTGACAAGCTCACCGTTTTTGTCGACGGCAGCTTCACGGGATCGCACGCCTTTGAGTTTGGCGTCATGTGGGTTGATATCTTTGACTGGGCCAAAGATTCGCTCACAGAACAAGCCGTCACGCTCTGGTTTTTGCGTACGATAGTTGATCGTCTCAGGCTTGGTGACTTCGCCGTAACTCCATTTCAGGATGTCGTCACTGCTAGCAACCGCAAGTCGTACCGCGTCAAAATCGGCGATACTAGTGTCATTTACGACGCGTGGCATATTAGGCCTCCTCCCTTTCACTATCAATTGTGCTTAGTTCTTCGTCAGTCTTAAATTCATCGGCTGTTTCGATACTCATGCCCTCGTCGAGGTCAATCTCACCGAATTCATCGGCTTCGTCAGCAATAATCGGCTCGATATCGTCACTGGTAGTCGTCGCGATGACCGTCTGAGCGTCACCCGAACCGTCACCGACGATAACTGCTTCGGCATCGACGATCTCAAGCTCGTCGTCGCTCTCGTTGACGAGATCGACGCGCAGGCCGAGGCCTTGGAGCTCTTTGACGAGGACGTTGAACGACTCAGGAATCTTCGGACCGGTAATCGGCTCGTTTTTGATGATCGATTCGTAGGCTTTGGCACGACCGTAGACGTCGTCCGACTTGATGGTAAGCATTTCCTGCAGCGTCGTGGCGGCGCCGTAGGCTTCGAGCGCCCAGACTTCCATCTCTCCGAAGCGCTGACCACCGTTTTGGGCTTTACCACCGAGTGGCTGTTGCGTGACCATGGTGTATGGCCCGATTGAGCGGGCGTGAATCTTGTCCGCGATCATGTGGTGGAGTTTGATCATGTACATGCTTCCGACTGTCGTGCGCTCTTGGAACGCTTCGCCAGTACGGCCATCGAAGAGCTGCACTTTGCCGTCGGCTGGAAGACCGGCACGCTCGAGCTCAGAGACGATTGTCTCATTCGTGACACCGTTAAATGGTGGCGTCGCGACTTTGTAGCCGAGGGTTCGGGCGGCCATACCGAGGTGAGTTTCGAACAACTGACCGAGGTTCATGCGTGACGGGACACCAAGTGGGTTCAGGATCACATCGACTGGTTCGCCATTTTCCATGAACGGCATGTCAGCGGCAGGGAGGATACGGGCAACCACACCTTTGTTACCGTGACGACCGGCCAACTTGTCACCGACCGACACTTTGCGGGTCTGGGCGACAAAGATCTGGATCTGCATCAGGACACCGGCTTTGAGTTCGTGGCCATTCTCGCGTGAGAAGACTTTGACGCCGACGACTTTGCCGTGCTTGCCGTTGCTCATACGCTGTGAGGTATCACGGACGTCTTTGGCTTTTTCACCGAAGATAGCACGGAGTAATCGTTCCTCAGAACTAAGTTCCTGTTCACCTTTAGGAGTGATTTTACCGACCAGGACGTCGCCTGATTTGACTTCGGCACCGACACGGACGATACCGCTGTCGTCGAGGTGACGCAGGGATTCTTCGGACACGTTCGGGATGTCCCGGGTGACAATCTCAGGACCAAGCTTCGTTTCACGGACTTCGACCATGAAGTCTTGGATATTGATGCTTGTTAGCTCATCGTCACGAACCAGTCGGTCTGAGAGGATGATTGAGTCGTCCATGTTGTATCCACCCCAAGGCATGAAGGCAACCATGAGGTCACGGCCAAGTGCGAGCTCACCGTCAGCGATAGAGGCGCCTTCGATCAGTACATCGCCTTTTTTGACTTTTTGGCCACGGGTGACAACAGTGCGTTGGTTGATCGAACGGTCGTCGTTGGATTGCTGGAAATGGATCGGGCTGTAAATACGGACGTCTTTGTCACCGTATTTGACGTGAATTTCATCGCCGTCAGCCCGGACGATCTCACCGTCAGCGCTTGCCACGATCAGCTGTGACGTATTGCGAGCGATAGTTCCCTCGACACCGGTTCCGACGATCGGACTCGATGTCTTGATAAGAGGAACGGCCTGACGTTGCATGTTTGAGCCGGTCAAGTTTCGGTCGATACGGTTTTTTTCAACAAATGGGACAAGTGCAGCGGTCGAACCGATAACTTGTTTGCGCGCCGCATCGATAAAGGTCACTTCGGTGGCATCGACTTCTTCTGGTGTCAATCGGTTACGGGCGCTGACGCGCTCTTCGACAAACGAACCGTCGGCGTTCAGGGCGTTGCCTGACTCGGCGATGATTTCGAGCGCTTCTTCGGCAGCATCGAGGTAGATCACTTCGTCAGTCACTTTACCTTTGACGACACGGCGGTACGGAGCTTCGAGGAACCCGTATTCGTTGACACGAGCATAGGCGGCCATATTGAGCACGAGGCCGATGTTGGCGCCTTCTGGCGTTTCGATGATGTCGACGCGACCATAATGTGTCGGGTGAGCATCACGGACTTCCAGACCAGCACGCTCACGAGAGAGTCCACCAGGACCCATCGAGCTGAGGCGGCGTTTGTGCGAAAGCTCAGAAAGAGGGTTGGTCTGATCCATGAACTGTGAGAGCTGAGATGAAGCGAAAAATTCGCGCACCGCAGCGACGACAGGTCGGGCGTTGATCAGTTGAGCTGGCGAGACGTTTTCGATATCAGAGACACTCATGCGGTCTTTGGCGTTACGATCCATGCGGAGCATACCGATACGGAATTGGCGGGCGACCAGTTCACCGACGAGTTTGATGCGGCGGTTAGACAGTGCGTCGATGTCGTCAGGGAGTTCCTGTGTGTTGTTGAGGCGGATAATTTCGCTGATGATAGCGACGAGATCTTCGAGGCGCATGACACGGTTTTCGGTCGTGTTGGCGACATCGAGACCGAGGCGTTGGTTGATCTTGTAGCGGCCGACACGAGAGAAATCAAAGCGTTTGAAATCGAAGAACATACGCTCAATCATCTGTTTGGCGTTGTCGACAGTCGCGAGGTCACCTGGTCGCAGGCGGCGGTACACTTCGATCAGCGCGTCGTTGGCACCCTTGCTCGGGTCTTTTTCAAACGTCGCGTCGATGTAGCTGGTGTTGCCGGTATCGACTGCTTTGAAAAGCTCTTTGATACCCGTGTTGGTCGGGTAGCCAAGCGCACGCAAGAGTGTCGTGATAGGAATTTTGCGGCGGCGGTCGATCTTGACATACATCGCACCGTTGGCAGCGGTCTCAAACTCGAGCCAGGCACCGCGGCCAGGGATCAGTTTTGCACCGTAGTCATTGCGACCACCGTGGTTGTCGGCTGTAAAGAAAATACCGCTCGAGCGGATCAGTTGCGAGACCACGACGCGTTCGGCACCGTTGATAACAAAGGTTCCGCGCTCAGTCATCCATGGGTAGTCACCGAGGTAGATTTCCTGCTCTTTGACTTCACCGGTGACTTTGTTGGTCAGCTCGACGACAGCTTTGAGAGGAGCCTCGTAGCTGACATTGTTCTCTCTAGCGTATTCTTCGCTCGCTTTTGGATCTTCGAAATGATAGTCCTTAAATCGAAGCTCGAGCTTTTGCCCGGTGTAGTCCTCGATTGGGTTGATTTCAGCGAAAATTTCGCCGAGTCCCGTTGCCACGAATTCTTTCCAAGAATCGAGCTGATGGGCGATAAGATTTGGGAGCGGCAGCGCAGTGTCATCTTCGGTGAAGTAGACACGCTTGTCGCTCGCAGCAGGGGTTTTGGCCATTTAGCCTCCTAAACTTTTGACCCGAATACTCTATTTTCCCTGTCTCGCACAGGCTACCGTCAAACGTTTGGCGGCTGAAAACCTAGTATCTCTCGCAGTTTATTTAAAGTTATTAGATCCGGCGCCGAAGATCTACTAGCTCTGGCCTTGAACACAAAAACGCCACGCCAACAGCGTGTGTTCAAATTAGCCGTGCTTATACTGACTTCATTACCATTGATTATAGAGAGGTAAATGTCAAACTGTCAAGCATTTGTGACGATTTTGTCTGCCAGCCCGTACTCGACAGCCTCTTTGGCATGCATCCAATAGTCACGGTCGACGTCTTTCTCGATCTTGGTGATCTTCTGACCGGTGTTTTTCGCGAGGATTTCGTTGAGAAGCTTTTTGAGCCGGACGGATTCACGGAGAGTGATTTCCATATCAGTGATCTTGCCTTGGGTGCCAGCGCTTGGCTGGTGGATCATGACCCGGGAATTTGGCAGCAAGAATCGTTTGCCCTTCTTGCCAGCAGCGAGCAGAAACGCCCCCATACTGGCCTGCAGGCCGATGCCATAGGTAGCAACGTCTGGTTTGATGAACTGCATCGTGTCATAGATCGCTAAACCGTCGGATACGCTCCCTCCAGGGCTATTGATATAGAGTGAGATGTCCTTGGTCGGGTCTTCATACGCCAGGTGAAGTAGCTGTGCCACGACGATATTTGCCGTATGCTCGTTGACTTCTTCACCGAGGAAGATGATGCGCTCCTTGAGCAAACGCGAGTAGACGTCATAGGCACGCTCACCGTCATACGTCTTTTCGACGACCGTTGGGACAAGGTAGCTCGTTGGCTTTTTCATATCTTCATTTTACTCAACAAATTAGCACTCGTCAATACAGAGTGCTAATTCTATATTCCATTGACTTATGCAATTAAATGTGCTAAAATGAAAAGATACATTGCTCCCCCCCATCTGAGAGAAAAGGAGATACCATGAGCAATCGCACATCTGTAAACTGGAAGCGACTCAGTATCGTCATCGGAGCCATTATCTACCTCGTAGTGGGTTCTCTGGTGATGCGGTACTGGATCGTGCCAGATAGCCCAGCGCAGACAAACGATCAGGGTACACTATGGTTTTTGAGCATAGCGCCTCTAATCATAGTACCTGCGTTTGGGTATGTGATCATCTTGGCGCTTTTAGGAATCATTTTCTACGCAGCGCATCTGGTTCATGAACTTTTTCTCTGGGTCTTCCGCTCACCGGACAAGGAGATCAAGAAGGCTAAGGCTAAGACCGCTGCCACTAGCAGAGCAATCGTGCAACCCAAGACCAAGGCCATGCTCAAGGAGCCGAAAGATCCTGTCAAGCCTCAAGAGTTCAACTCCTTAAACGACGTCTTGTTTTACCCACGAGACAAATAACTCATCCGCCGCGCCCCCATCTTGCAGGCAAAACCGCCTCGATGGAATATCGGGGCGGTTTTGCTATTTGTTATCAAACGACCTAATTCTTTGCTGTTTTGTTGAGTTCAATCAAGCGATCAACCGTTTTTTCGGTCAGCACACGGTTGGCAAGATCGCGACGGGATTCGGGTGAGTCGAGCTGTTTCACGACTTCAGGGTTGTTCTTGTACTGTTCGATCATCTGGGCGTGCCGGGCAGCGAGCTCGTCTTGGCCGACCTGGATATCTTCGACTTTGGAAAGCTCAGCCAGTGCCAGACCAGCAGCCACGCGCCGCTCGGCGGCAGCGTTAAATTCCTTTTCGCGCCACTCTTCGATCGTCTTGTAGCCCTGGGAGGCGATATATTGTTCGGCGGTCATGCCGCGGTACATCAGGTTTTGCATGGCGTCACGCTCAATCGATTTCATCTGATCATCAACAAGTATCTGCGGGAGCGGTACCTTGCTGACGCTGACGAGCGCACCGACGAGGTCGTCTTTGTACGTATCGTCAGTCGCCTTTTCTTTCTGGGCAGTCAGTTCGCGGGTGATGTCCGCCTTGAGATCAGCCACCGTCTTAAACCCACCAGCTTTTTGCGCCAGTTCGTCGTCAACACCAGGCAGCACCACTTCATTGATACGAACGAGCGTTACTTCGAAGACAACTTTGGCTCCCTTGAGGTGCTCGGCATGATAGTCCTTAGGAAACGTCAGCGGCACGTCGAATTTATCACCGATCTTGTGCCCGACGATTGCCGGCTCAAACCCTGGAATAAACGTATTTGAGCCGAGGGTCAGTGTATAGTCCTTGCTCGTACCACCATCAAACGCTTCGTTATCTTTCTTGCCCACGAAATCAATCACAACTTCGTCCCCATCCTGAGCAGCCCGTTCGACTGCTGACTTGGTCGAGAATTGTTGCTGGAGGCGGGTGATTACATCGTCGATCTCGGATTTGTCGATTGCGACTGGAGCGCGTTTTACTTTGAGCTTCTTGTAGTCACCGAGGGTGATTTTCGGCAATAGTTCCATCTCGGCCTCAAAGTCGAGCGAGCTATACGGCTTGAAATCCTTGAGATCAACGTCGGGTCGGTCGAGGATGCGGTAGTCTTCTTTCTCAGCGATATCATTGACGGCGGAGTTGATCGCATGCTCGACAACTTCGTTGGCAAGCGCACTTGGATCGACATTTTTCTCGACAATACTTGCTGGCACTTTGCCTTTGCGAAAACCAGCGACCTTGACTTGTGGCGCGAGATGCCTGAGCGCAAGAGCTTTTGCTTTCTTTAGCTCACTTTCGCCAAGCGTGACGGTGATTTTGGTGCGGGTGTCGGATAGTTTTTTGGCCGTATATTTCATAAGTACCTAGTTTAACAGATTATGATCTCTAGGAGAAAAGAGGTTTAGGCAAAATATCGTGCCTGATATGTTTAATGGCTTGCACATTCGGCTTGATTTCCTCACGTACCGAGGCAGTTACCTTATTACTTTTGTCCGCAAAAGTAACCAAAACTCTCCGCCAAGCTCCTGCGCGCGATGGTCGTTTACCTGTTGTGGCTGGTTGCTGCGGAACGACCCCTTCGGGGCACGGTCTTTTACTTTATTTTCATTGTTTGTAAAAGACATGTCCTCGCAAATGATTCCAGCCAAAACAGGTGCACTCCCTCGGCTTAGTCGAATTGGCGGCAGGGGGCGCAGGGGCTACAGAATCGCAGGAAGACAGAGCTACGCGAGCAGAGGCTGCAGAAGATCACAGGATGTCTGGCTCACGCCAGCCATGGGTGGCCGAGGCGGGGCGGCACCCGGCTATTGTTTTTCGTGGCTTTGCACGAAAAAAATAGGTGGGGCGGATCGAGGACGGGATCCATGGGGAGGGAGCGGAACCCGACCACTTGGCCCGGCAAGTGTGTCGAAGCGACCGCAGTCAGTACGACGAAGAAATAGAAGTATTCAGGAAATCAAACCAACCAGATGCTGGTAGGCTTCGATTGGGTTTTCGGCTCGTTGGATCGCGCCGCCAGCGTTGATGACATCGATACCGCCGTCAGCAAGTTGACGGACGTTTTCAGCATTGGCACCACCATCCCAGCCTATTTCTATATCAGGCTTAATGCCGCGAATTTCAGCAACTTTGTCGAGCAACGAGAGGTCAGCATTGCCCCCGAAACTGCCGAGCTTGCCGGCAAATATGAGCACATGGTCGGCTATAGTTATGAGGTTTTTGACGCTTTCGACAGAGGTGTCCTGCAAGAGCGCTATGCCAGCGCGTATGCCTAGCCCTTGCAAGTGCGTCAACATCCCGGCGAGATCACCCTCGGCCTCAGCATGTATGATCACCAGCGACGGATGAAGCGAGACGAGCGTCTCTATATAGTCGAGTGGCCGCCGATACATCAGGTGGATATCGATAGTCTTGCCCTCAGGCCACCACGCTTGGGCGACGCTGAGCGGCCGTGGCGAAGCAAAGTCACCGTCCATGAAATCTAACTGCAGACGATCAGACAACGACACGACTCGTTCGAGTTGATCGCGATATTCATCTGGATCAGTGGTCGTCGGTGTGACCGTCGGACAAATCTGACTCATTAGCGTTTTTTAGGAGAAGTAAACAGCAACCCGAGCAGGCCGCGCACCGCAATCACCAATATGACGATCAGGAACGTCCAGTTCGAAAACCATGCCAGTGCTGGTGCATGTGCAATATTTGGCAGCACATAATTAGCAGCCAACAATACTTCTATAGCCAGCAAGCACACGACGTCCCAACGGTGGTTGAGCGCGAGCGCGCGGGCGAGGAGGACGTAGCCGACATCGAGCAAGACAAACGAGCCCAACACGTAGATCACCACCTGAGACTCCCAGGCGAACGTCGTATCGAGGTACATCAGTCTGATGATGAAAATTGACGCCACCAAGAACGCAACCAAGAGCAACCGGACGCTACTCCCCCAAAATGACAATGCGACGATGAGCTGGTGAAGTGTGAGCCTATGAGCCGAGCTGGGTTTTGATTTCTTTGTTGTCATGATTACTCCTCACTATACTTGAGTTCATATTGCTTATGCAATAGCCCCTGCAAAACAAAACTGCCAATTGCTGAGGTGGCTACATCTCGTCGAGCTGCCGATTGCGGCGCACGTATCTCGCCGCTCCCGCAAACGGTGTATCGAGCCAAGCATCGATGATCTTTTGCCACTCACTGGGATCGTTGTCTAATATCCGTGACGGCAGACAGAGGACGTTTGAGTCGTTGTCGTTGCGGGTCATGCGGGCTTCGTATTCATCCCAGATCACACTTGCCCGGATACCGCGGAAACGGTTGGCCGCCATGCACATGCCTTGACCACCACCACATATCAAGATCGCTCGCGAGTCGTCTTCGCCCAATACCTTGATCGCGGCCATCTGGGCAAATTCCGGGAAATCATCCTCGGCGTCAAATTCGCGATCACCCACATCTTCGACGTCGATTTCACGTTTGCTCAGGTAGGCAAACACCTGCTCTTTGAGGTGAAACCCGTTGTGGTCAGCGCCGAGGAAGACTTTCATGCCTACTTCAGCGTCTTCGCGATATCTGCCGTCAGTTCGACCAGGCGGTTGCTGTAGCCCCATTCGTTGTCGTACCAGGCGACGACTTTGACGAGATTGCCGCCGATCACAGCGGTCAGCGGAAGGTCAACGATCGCAGAGTGGCTGTTGCCTTTGAAGTCGGTTGAGACGAGCTGCTCCTCGGTCACATCCAGGATACCCTGGTAAAATGGCTGCTTGGCGGCTTTTTTGAACACATCGTTGAGCTCTTCGACAGTGACGTCCTTTTTGAGCACAGCCGTGATGTCGCTCATACTGACAACAGGGGTCGGGACACGCACACTCATGCCACCGAAGCGGCCTTTGAGGGCTGGGAGCGCTTCACCGGCAGCAATGCTGGCACCGGTGGTAGTTGGGACGATATTTTCAGCGGCGTTGCGAGCCTCACGGAGATCTTTGGCGGGAGCGTCCTGGAGTTTCTGGCTCGCGGTGTAACTGTGGACAGTTGTCATCATGGCTTTGTCGATGCCAAAATGGCTCTCGAGCACACCCATGACTGGCGTGATGCAATTGGTCGTACACGAGGCATTGCTGACGATGTCCGAGATATCACCTTTGAGCTTGTCTTCGTTGACGCCGAGGACAATCGTATCGGCACCTTCGCCCTTGGCGGGCGCGCTGATCACAACTTTCTTGGCACCGGCTGGGTCAATGTGTACCTTGGCCTTTTCTGGATCAACAAAGAAGCCAGTCGACTCGATGACGACATCGACACCGAGATCGCCCCACGGCAGTGCAGCTGGGTCTTTTTCGGCATAAATCTTGATGTGCTTGCCGTCAACGATGATACCGGTCTCGTCGGAGCTGACTTCGTGGTCGTATTCACCGTAATTAGAGTCGTGTTTGAGCAAGTGCGCCAGCGTCTTGGTGTCGGTCAGGTCGTTGATCGCGACAATTTCGATATCACTGCGGTCAAATGCGATCTTGAAAGCATTACGTCCGATGCGGCCAAAGCCATTGATTGCTATTTTGCTCATATCTCTTCCACACTCCTTATATTTCAAGCATTACCTTAATCATTTTCTACTATACACTATGAACCCATTTACTAGGTCTACCCGCTACAACCACCAGCTTCCGGCCTGCACAGACATAGCAAATAGGTTGAAGCAATCTATAATAGGTATATGAACAAACGCGAATTGCTGCTCCAGGCTCGTGACGCCTATGACGACGATCAGTTTGCAGACTTAGAGTCGGCAATTGACTTCGCGCACGAAAAGCACGCAGGCCAGAAACGAAAAAGCGGCGAAGACTATATCGCCCACCCGCTGGCGGTCGCCTCTATTTTGGCCGAATGGGGCATGGACATCGACAGCGTGATCGCGGGCGTGCTGCACGATACAGTCGAGGACACCGCGGCGACACTCGCGGAAATTGAAAATTTGTTCGGACGTGACGTCGCGTTTCTCGTCGATGGCGTCACGAAAGTCTCCAAGGCTCGGGCGGGGATGCGTGACATATCGAGTTACCTACCGACCACCAAAGACAATCTGACAAAGCTGCTCATCGCGGTCGGACAGGACGTCCGCGTATTGATCATCAAGCTCGCTGATCGCCTGCACAATATGCGCACCTTGTCGTACATGCCTCGAGCAAAACAGCTCAAAATCGCCCGGGAAACCCTCGAAGTATTCGCGCCACTTGCCGACCGGCTCAACATGGGTCGGGTACGGGTACAGTTGGAGGAACTGAGCTTTAGTTATCTCTACCCCCAAGAATTCAAACGCCTGTCGCGACTCATCAAAGACCGGCTCGGCAAATCTCATCGCAAACTCGCCACAGTGCAGCACAATCTCAGTCATGAACTGAAACGACAAGGTATACAGTTCCACATCGACGGCCGCGTCAAGAGTACCTACAGCACCTACAAGAAACTGCACAAAGTTGACGCAATCGATGACATCTTTGACCTCATCGCCCTGAGGATCATCGTGCCCGATGTCGCCGCCTGCTACCGTGTCCTCGGCATTATTCACGCTGATTATCAGCCGATCGTCAATCGTATCAAAGACTACATCGCCATGCCCAAAGCAAACGGCTACCAGAGCTTGCACACCACCGTCCGAGCACCACAGGATCAAATTGTTGAATTTCAGATCCGCACCACACAGATGCACGACTATGCCGAGCGTGGGCTGGCTGCGAGCTTTCACTACAACGAGCAAAAACTCACCGATGCCTACCGCACCGGGCAGCTACAAGCAATGCCCGCAAACCTGCAGTGGATCACGACGTTGCAGGACGTCGCGACACGTTTGCGCGAGGGTGAAGAAGTCGACTTTGAGTCACTCAAAATCGATCTCTTCGGTGATCGCATCTTCGTTCACTCTCCTAAGGGTGACATTTATGACCTCCCGGTGGGTGCATACCCGCTTGATTTTGCCTACCGGGTGCATAGCGACCTTGGTGCCAGCGCCTATGGGTTCAAGGTCAATGGGAAAATGGTGAACTTTGAGCACCAGCTCAAAGACGGCGACACAGTCGAAGTCATCACCAAGAAATCGTCTCGCCCAAACACCGACTGGCTCCAATGGATCACCACGCCGCACGCCCGAGCCAAGTTGCGCATGCAGCTCAAACGTCTCGGTATCGTCAAAAGTCTCACACAGAGCGCCGCAATCATCCGGGATAAAGCGATGCGCCGCGGACGGCAGTAGTCAGTAGTCAGGAGTCAGGAGTCAGGAGTCAGGAGTCAGGGTAATCATGTTTCATTTGGCTGATTACTGGTTACTGATTACTTTTCTTACTATTCCAACGCTCGATGCACTGGGCGATGATAGTTTTGGCTTCCTCAGCGTCGCCCCAACCTTTGACGATGGTGCTGCCTGGCTTTTTGAGGTCTTTGTAGTGAGTGAAGTGATGTTCGAGCTTCTCGCGTAGTCTTGGATCATCATCAAGTGTCTTCAGCCATTCACCTTGGTCGCGATTATCCGCCGGCGTCACCACGATCTTGTCGTCAACTTCACCATCGTCTTCAAATTTCATGACACCGACGATCCGAGCCTCAAGCCATATACCAGTAGGAAGTGGCTCTGGACAAATGATCAGCGTATCAAGCTCATCACCGTCTTCATCGAGCGTCCCGGGAATAAATCCGTAGTTACATGGTTTTGCAAAAATTGCTGGCTCAACCCGATCAAGCATAAACACAGCATGCTCGCGATCCCATTCGATCTTGAGCATCGAACCCTCTGAAATCTCGACAACCGTGTTAACGACACCATTTTGATAATCACCCGGGGTAAGTACTTTATTAAAATCAGCCATATAATTAAACTCCTTTTTACTATCTACAGTGTACATGAATCGTGCCCTTGAGTGCAGTTCGTCCGTTCTTCTTGAGCAACGGAGCAAGCCATATTTTACATATGGCGGTGAGTAGCGGAAAGAAAACGGGCGAAATGTGCCAAGTGCGCGGTTCATTTGATGTAGAATAGCGATATGTTAGTTATAGCCCACCGCGGTGCTCGAGGCGAAAAACCCGAGAACTCAATTGCTGCTCTCCGCGCCGGGATTGCTTCCGGTGCCGACATGATGGAGTTTGATATCCGTGTCACCCGGGACGGCGTGCCTATCTTGTCACACGACTATCTTATGTACCGTACGCACCACAAATTTGATTTCATCGCCCGCCATACGCTCCAAGAGCTCACCAAGAAGACCGCCGGCAGCGAATACCAAGTCGTCACGCTTGAGGCTGCTCTCCACGAATGTCTCGACAAGATCATATTGATCATCGACATGAAAGAATACCGTTCCGTCACGCCAGTCGTCACGGTGTTAAAAAAATATCTGAAACGCAAAAAAGACTGGGAGTCGATCGTCTTCAGCTCGTTCAACCCTCTGATATTGCGCAAAATCAGAACCAAAGTCCCTCACGCTTCCCTGGCATTGCTCCACCATCGCAATCCGCTCAACTTCATCGCCTGGCAAATCCCCCTCAGGCTGAGCGGCGTCGGGTTTCATCGACTGCATCTCAGTAATTTTGGTCTCAAGGTCGCTCAGAAACTAGGACTATTTACCTACGTCTATACGGTCAACCGTCTGGGCGCTGCGATCATCCTCGACGAAAAAGGCTACGACGGCGTCGTCACCGACTATCCGACGCAGTTCATCCACGAGTTACAGAAGAAGAGTAGACGTTAGGGGTTGGACGTTGGACGTTGGACGTTGGACGTTGGACGTTTTGATTGTGGTTCTGTGATTTCTAATGTCAAGCGTCTATCGTCTACTGTCTAGCGTCCAACGTCTATACTTCGGGCTTCCTGCTCCAGATACTCTCGAATCTTGAGCGCCGCAGTTGCGCCCTCGCCGACCGCGCTAGCGATCTGCATGGTCGCGCCCGAGCGGACATCACCACTCGCAAAGACACCAGGCAGTGATGTCTCGAGATTTGCGTCTGTCTTGATCAAGCCTACTTCATCGAGCTCAATCGGACTCCCGGCGAGAAACTGCGTGTTTGGGAGCAGCCCGATAAATACAAACACGCCGTCGGTCGGAAATTCTACAGGGCTACCCTCATGCGTCCCGCATACGTTGAACGTCCCACCGTCGACTGAGACAATTTCATCGGTCGTCGTCTCAAGATGAAGCGTGATCTTGCCAGCCTTCACTGCCTCGTCGAGCTCATGCTGCAAGACTTCACTCGCCCGTAGTTTTGAACGTACCAACAGATCAATATGGGTCGTAAATCGAGTCAAAAACAGTGCTTCTTGCACCGCCGAGTTGCCGCCGCCAACCACAACCAGCCGCTTGTCACGATAAAACGCTCCGTCACAGGTCGCACAGTAATGCACACCGCGGCCATAGTATTCGGCCTCACCCGGGATGCCGAGTTTTTTGTAGTCGCTGCCGGTTGCGATGAGGACTGATCCTGCACGCGTTTTGCCGTCAGTGGTTTCCACGATGAGGTCACCATCTTCACGAGATACTTTCACTACTTCGCCAAACTGGATATCAGCCCCGAACCGTTCGGCCTGTCCCTGGAGTGCTTCGGCGAGCTTCAGGCCTTCGATACCCTGAGGAAACCCAGGATAGTTGTCTACCCAGTCGGTGATAGCTGCCAGTCCGCCGATAACGCCTTTTTCAAACAGCACCGTATCGATGTCTTCGCGCGTCGTATACACCGCCGCCGCGAGCGAGCTTGGCCCGGCACCAATCATAACAACTTGGCGATAAGGAATTTCAACTTTTTCAGTCATAGTATCTATTATAGTATCTTTCTTGTTTAAGTAATCGGCGTGTGGTGCATAGTTGGGTACAGTTCGTTCGTTGTTCTCTGGTCGGGAATGAGCTGTATTTTACCTACTGCGAATGAGCACTGGAGAGAAACCGGGCGAAATGCACCACATAGGCACTGCGCTAAGCTACCGCAGACAGCAACGCGCCCGGGTTCCAGCCGATACTTGCCACTTGTTCATTGCCGTCCTCATCGGAAATCATGACGACCGGGACAGTCCGCGCACCGCTCTTCTGGATAACGCGCGCTTCGGCTTCGCGATCTTCGTCGAGGTTGACGACCGAATATGTCTTGCCTTTCATATCCAAAAGCTTCTTGACTTGCACGCAATAGGCACAGGTCGTCCGCGTATAAATAGTGATGTCCTTTGCCATGATTTCCTCCCCCTATATATGAGACTTTGTCGTTACATTCATTATATATAGCGTTTATGCATATGGTCAATACGCTATATGTTGTATTTTGTGTGTATTTTAGTTTGAGATTGCTTCGATACGAACCAAAAACTGGAGTGGCGTATTTGGCGCAATCAGCGGCTGGCTCCCGGTCGCGCCATAGGCCTGCACCGCCGGGATCGTCAGCTTGCGCACCCCGCCCACTTTCATGCCAGGAATTCCTGCCGTCCACCCGTCAATCAGACTCCCGACGCTGAGAGAGAACTCAGCTGGGGTATTCGCACCAGATTTCGTGGTTGAGTCAAAGACTGCCCCGTCGGGCGTCCACCCGGTATAGCTCACTTTGATCTTGTCGTTGAGCTTGACCTCTTGGCCTTCGCCAACGACGAGGTCTTCTTGGCCAAGTGCAGTGACACTCGCCGCATCAAATTTGGTGGCCTCATAGCCCGCGAGCGGCTGTTTGGCTTTTGCTTGCTCTTTGATCACGGCATAATAATCGTCCATTGCTTTTTGTTGGTCTTGCGACTGTTTCTCGTCGTTGGTGTTACCGAGCACCAGCGCAAAATACGTCCCAATCGTACCGACACTCATCACGATCACAATGATCCATATACCAATTCGTTGGCTTTTTGGTGTTGCCACAGTATTCCTCCTCTTTTTGTCACTTACTATCCTACCGACTTTTGACGGTCATGTCGACCGCTTCAGTCGGAAAATCGCTCTTATGAAGCCACGCCTTGATCTGCCGAGCCGCCTGACCATAGGACTCATGATAGGCGAGCAACGGATCGTCAAGCTCCACCCAAGCCACTGTATAAGCATTTTTGCCCTTTACGGACGGGTGCTTCGCTTCTTCGCTCTGCAGGTTGAACGTCGGAGTACCGGCAATGATGCGCGCCAAATAATAGAAATGTTCGCGCTGCGTCAGAAAATCCAACTGATGGATCACCAGCTGCTGGGGCGCGATGTCGATCAGCATCTCCTCGTTGAGCTCCCTGATAACCGCATGCTCGGGTGTCTCACCGTCGTTAATCCCGCCACCCGGGATTGAATAATAGTGAAGATGCTCGCCAAACATCCCGTCCCGGCGATGGCGCTCGAAGACCAATAGTCTCCTCTGTTCATCCAATATAATCGCCCGAGCGCACTTCCTCATTATTTATTCACCATGCGCTGCAGGGGCAAACTAAAGCCAGACAAAGATGCCGACTCCTACGTATAGTTAAATTTTTATTATCTATCATTAAAATATTGTACCTCTCGATCGCACGTATCGCTACAGACGTCAGCAAATAGTGAGCAAACCATTTGATTTGATAGCAAAAATGTCGTACAACTATATACAGTCTTTGGCATTTGCCCTAGATGCACACCACCGTTGTGAGGAGAATGAAATGAATTCTTCGGGAGAAAGCCCGGTCGAAGAGCTGGACACCCCACAGGAAGAGGAAAATGACTTTATCGAAGACGCGCTTCGAGAAGATGATCCCGATGAAGATGCCGAGCGCCTTCAGCGCATCAGGGATGCACAAGCAACAAAGGAGCCGAGTAAAGTACGAGAGGGCGTAAAGAGACTCAAGCAGCAGGCACGTGAACAGCACGACAAGACGGTTGAATTCGCACACAAGTACAGAGCCCCTATTCTGGGCATCGTGTGCGGACTCATCCTTGTGGCTGGAATCGTTTCTTACAGCATCCTGAGCAATCAGGCCCTGAAGGATGGTGCAACCGTTGAGGCGTTCAACATCCTGTTCTTCTTTACCGGTATCGGGTGCTTCCTGACAACTCTTTACTACTTGGTTCTGTCCCGCGTCAGCTTGAGAAAGCGAAGTGAGCTAGCCGACAACGAAGAGGTTCAGGCATATAGTCCGCAACACTGGATGTGTCTGGCGCCATACGTGGTTCTCTTTGGCGCCTCGTTGTATGGCGTGTATTTCGCTCAAGCTAACAACGAAACCCCGTCCAATCTTGTGTTGGTGCTTGCAACGACACTCGGCGTCTTGTTGCTCGGCCTCACATCTCGGCTGATCCGGCTCTACAGATACTTCAGGAGCTTGGAAAAGTCCGATTACGTGAAGTGGATCGGGTGGGCAGTGGGGGTTATTTTGTTCACCGGGGGCATCCTTGCATACTTTGGAGCACTCGATGATGTCGGAGGAGCAATCGTCAGATTCTTCGTCGGACTTTACCCGATGTTCGTAGCCTCACCCTCACGACCAATCGAGGTCGCGACCGGATTCGTCTTTGTCGCGCTCGTCTTGCGAGCTATGACCTGGCGAATCAATCCGGTCGTTGCTACGGACACCCGTCTGGTGGCACCGGAAGGTCTCCTCAGACGCCGTACTCCCAGTATGGGTCTCGACAAGATCACTGACCAAGACACATCGAACAACTTCCAGCTACCTTGGGTCACCCTCACCCTGGAGTCGGCCGGCCAAAAGCAGGCGATCACAAAGCTACGCTTTGTTCCAAGGAAGTTTCTACATAAGATCAAGCAGCCCAAGCAAGAATTGGGAGGTTCGGTTCAGTAGAGGTGTGCAACCGGGGAGAACGCATTCAGTTCTCCCCGGTTCACTCAAACTAACTAGACGTGAACAGCGTCTATTTTTTGTGACTCACGGGCAATTAATTCAATGATCTTTGAAACGTCCGCGTCGGTGAGAGTTCGCTCATAGTGCACCACGTGCAGGCGGAATGTGACCGTTTTCATAGTGTCACCTTCAGCTTGGTATATGTTTAGCAGTCTATAGTTAATAACGTATTCTGCGGCATAGTCTGCAACGGCTGAATGCACGATATTTTCAAGTTCGGCGTACGCCACGCCACTATCAACCTTGAGCGAAATGTCTTGGCTAACACTAGGGAAACGCGAAAGTGGCCGGTAGCCCTTGCGTATTGGAGCAGCAAAGGCAGACAGGAACAACTCAAAGCCAGCCGAGTAAGGCTCCAGCTTAAATGCTTTTTGAACACTTGGCTTAAATTCACCAATTATTCCTAGGAGCCGTTCGCCATCATGTATTACTGCCGATCGCTCGAGATCATAAGGGGCAATCATTTGCTGGAATAGTTTGTGATCTTTATATCCGGTCTCGGCCAGGGAACCAAAAGTTAGGTTGCGGCCTGCGCACAATGCATCAACATACCTCTTGGCGACATAGTAGGCGGCACCGGGGCGGTTCTTGGCTGATTTCTTGCCAGCCGCATAAACGCCAGAGATACGTCCAAATTCTTTAGGGAGACCGTCTTCGTCAATCTCACTTTTGCCATGCGCTTTGCCGATTTCGAAGATCATGAATTCATCGTGCCCGGCTTTGATGTTCGGGTGGATGTGCGTGAGCAAACTCGGCGTGAGGCTCAGACGATAATACTGCAAGTCAGGGCTCAGTGCGTTTGATAGTCTGAAGGCTTCATCGGGGTTTTGTTCGGCGCGTGTGAGGACGTTTTCGTGTACAAAACTATAGGTAAGTACTTCGTTGGCACCAGCGCGAGCGAGCACCGTGCGGAGGTGTTTTTTGGCTTCAAAGGTTGGGTTTTTGGTGGCTGGCGTGATAGAGCGAGTTGGTAATTCGCGCGGGAGTCGGTCAAACCCATAGAGTCGGCCGACTTCTTCGACGACGTCTTCGGGCAGTTCGATGTCGGTACGCCAGAAAGGTGGTACAATCACCAGTTCTTGGTTCTTGGTTCTTGGTTCTTGGACTTCGACATTTGTGAGTAACTCTGCTGCTTCGACTGCAGACAGTTTTGTGCCGAGTCGCTCATTGATAAAATCAATCGATACGACGACAGGTCTGTACGGCTTCAGCTCAGCCGACTGATCAAATATCTGCGACGCGAGCTCACCGCCAGCAACATCGAACACCGACTTGATAAGTAGCTCGAGGATATATGGGTTTTGCAGCGGTGACTGACCTTTGTTAAACCGTGTTAGTGCGTCGGTGAACACGCCGTGGCGCATACTGCTTTTGCGGAGCGTGTACATATCGAAACTGGCACATTCGAGGACGATGTTTTTCGTATCATCCGAAACCTCACTCTCACCGCCGCCCATGATGCCAGCCAGCCCGACCGGACCTTCACCATCAGTGATCACCAGGTCACTCTCATCGAGTTCGTATGATTTGTGGTTGAGGAGTGTGATCGTCTCGCCCTTGCGAGCCAGTCTGACGCCAAGCGCATTGCCACGGAGTTTGTCGTAATCATAGGCATGGGTCGGTTGCGCGGTCAACAACATCACATAGTTCGTCACATCGACGATGTTGTTGATCGGCTTAGCACCAAGACGGACAAGTTCACATTGCAGCCACAATGGGCTTGGTTTGACGCTGACGTTCTTGATAGCAACGGCCATGAAACGCGGCGCGCCATCGACCACGTCGTTGGTGACAGTCAATTTCAGGCCATCACCACTCTTAAATTCAGGCTCACGCGTGTACCAGCAAGGACTCTTGAATTGTTGGTGCTGGATCCCGGCAATTTCACGCGCGACCCCAAGCACACCGAAACAGTCCGGCCGGTGAGTAAACATCTTGTTTTCGATATCGAGTACTGTGTCATCGAGTCCGAAGACATGCGCAAAGCTCATGCCGGAGGCTAGAGGTTTGAGGCTGGAGACTGGAGGTAAATCACTTTCAGTGATTTCCAAAATACCATCATGCTCGCTGCTGATCGCGAGCTCGTCCGGAGCCGCCAACATGCCCTGGCTCAGTACGCCGCGTAGTTCGCGCGCATCGAGCACAAACGGTTCTTTTTCATCGAAACTCGCCGGGACGGTCGAACCAGGTGGCAGCCACACAGCATATATGCCGGCTCGGGCATTCGGCGCGCCGCACACGACTTGGATCAGTTCTGAGTTCTCGGTTCTCAGTTCTGGGTAGGAATCGCCGGCATCGATCATGCACACATTGAGCTTGTCCGCGTTAGGATGTTTTTCGCAGGTTACGATCTTCACGATCACGGCATCTTTGTACTTCGCGCCCAGATCGATCACTTCCTCGGCCTTGCCGAGCTGGGAATTTATCTTGTGAACTAACTCATCAATCGGCAAATCGACTTGCGTGAATTGTTTGACTGTATTGAGACTTACTTTCATTTGAATTGCTCCAGGAAATCTAATTTTGCACTCTCAAAATGCCGGATGTCTTCGATGCCGTATTTCATCATGACAAGCCGTTCGATGCCACAGCCGAAAGCGAAGCCAGTGTATTCGTTTGGATCGATATCGGCGGCTTTGAGCACATTTGGGTGGATCATGCCGCAGCCGAGTAGTTCGATCCAGCCTTCGCCAGAACATACTTTGCACGATGGATTCTCCCCCTTACAAAAAGGACAACTCAATGCAAATTCAAAAGACGGCTCAGTGAATGGAAAATAGAACGGATTGACGCGCACGTCGAGTGAGGTGCCGTAGTAGCTCTCCAGAAACTTTTTCAGCGTCGCGATGAGCATGCCGGCGTGGACGCCTTTCGCGACATACATGCCCTCGATCTGATAAAACGTGTGCTCGTGACGAGCATCGAGGTCTTCGTTGCGAAACACGCGATCTGGCACAACGACCGCGATTGGCTCACCCGATTTCAGCTTGTCGCGATGTTCGACGAGCGTGCGATTTTGCATCGTGCTGGTATGCGCCGGAGCAATAAATGGATCGCCAGCTTGATCGGTCTCAACGGTCATAAACGTATCGTAATCATCACGCGCCGGGTGTCCGCTAGGAAAATTCAGCGTTTCAAACATATGATACTGGTCGTCGATCTCCCGCGATTCACCGACAGTGAACCCCATGCGGTAAAAGATATCACTCACCTCGTGAATTTCCTGCATTAGCGGATGAATTGAGCCCCGCCCGGTTGGCAATAAGTCAGGCAGTGTCGCGTTGATATCAAACGGAGCCGTCACATCGATAGGATGTAGAGTCACCTCGGCCTCACTAGCCTCACTTATTTTTTGCTCGAGCTCGACTTTGAGCGCATTGACCGCCTGGCCATAGGCTGCGCGGTCACTCGCCGGCTGGGTCTTGATAGCCACGAAGAGTTCTTTGAGTTCCGGTGCGCGCAAAATCGACGCCTTGTCGTCAAGCATCTGGACACGGGCGAGAAGTGTCTCGCGAATATCAGCTATATGTTGCATCATCTATCCCTGTAGTATACCTAATTTTGGCCCAAGAGTTGAGCTATATTATTCCACCAGCGCGCAGTGCCAAGATGATAATCGCGATCACAAGCAACAGAGCGAGAAACAAAATAAATTTGCCAGCAAGTCGTGTCTGGTGTTGATTGTCGAGGATTGCTGGGTCGGGTTTGTCATATTCTAGACTCGGTTCGTTCTTCAATTTTGCCTGCAATTCCGCCGCAACTCGCTGTTGGAGCTCGCTGCGTCCGCCGTCTTGTCGTAAGAATAAAGCCATACATATATCTTAACAGAAGTTGCGGCCGGACGGATACACGCCACACATGGTATACTGCAATTATTACTAATAAAGGAGAAGGTATGGCTAAGTCATCCGACACACGCAAAAAAAATGCCAAAAAACCTGCTGAGAGTCAAACTAAATCAGCTGCAGTGACTAAAACAACCACGAAAATCATCACTGCTGAACGAGCAACTCCAGTGAACACCAAACCAGTTAGCTTCGCTGAACGATTCAATCGTCACCTCACCCCAGAAGCATTGGTTGCTGAATTGTTCGGTACGTTCATACTAGTCGTCGTCGCTCTGACGGTAACAGCAGTACTCGCACCACTCTACGTTGGCCTCACGCTGCTCGTGCTGGCAATCGTTATCGGTGGAATCTCCGGTGCACACGTCAACCCAGCTGTGACATTTGGTCTCTGGACAGCTCGCAAGTTCCCCGGCTTCGCACTGCCGTTTTACTGGCTCGCTCAGTTCCTCGGAGCACTCGCAGCGATCGTCGCTATGGGTCTACTGACCGGCAAAGGCATCAGCCTCAACTTCAATAGCTTTTTGTCGCTCAACTGGGGCGTCCTCGCCATCGAAGTTATCGGTACGGCTATCTTCCTCTTCGGAGTTATTGCCGCTAACAGCCGTGTTGGCCTTCCGCTCCTCGGTCGCGCGATGGGTGTTGGTCTCTCGCTCTTTGTCGCTCTCGTGGTTTCTGCAGGTTTGTACACCAGCCTCTCGAGCAGCATCGAAAAAGACAAGATCCAGTCAATCACTGATGTGCCTCGTCTGCTTCGTCTCGACAGCGCTACGCTTAACCCAGCCGTCGCTCTCGCTGCACGCGAAAAGACCGATGATCAGCAACGCCGCCGATAGTGTGATTTGTGGTAATTACAATCTTAGGGCTTTTCTCTACCGATAATTTTACGGCGGGCTGATTCTTGTATTCGATAGTAATCCCCTCTGTTATCACGGAAAATAAATTCTCGAAATTAAAGTTTCTTTTCACGTCTTCAAATACCAAAACTTGACAATCCATTCTTACTGTCTGATTCTGAAATTGACTTTTAAAGTCCACGTCCTTACCGTTCAAACTGTCGAGCTTTTTCATGTGACCTATGCCGGTGCAAAAAAGCCCCTTACCGCTCCCGCCGTTTGGATTTTCGGAAATAATAGCATCGTTCAAAATTATAGCTCTATTGTTTGCCTTGTTTTTATATCCGTGCAAAAGATAACCAACTACCGATT
>OFQX01000048.1_pt1 | contig 34960 bp, 55 predicted proteins | sample 1542951 | NCBI WGS metagenome assembly OFQX01 (sample SAMN07774215, study PRJEB24372) | wastewater metagenome | isolation source: WWTP Novara (Effluent) | place: Italy: Novara | collected 2015-12
CAAGGACGGGGTAAAGCTGAGGACTTTACCACTTATCTATTCGATTGCCATTAACCACCAACCAACTTCGTTGCTTCCTGGGCTGCGGCCTGTAGCGCTGCAGCCTCGGCTTTATTCTGAGCTTGCAGGGCATTAACCAGATCAACCCTTTCTTTTAAAGGTAACGACTTGGCACCGTTTAAGATGCTGTCAAAGTTACGAGGCGTTCTTACTTTTTTGTCTGACATTGTTTTGTGTGCAGTCAACCTACTGCGGAGGGTTTATTTTAATGAATCTTTTACAAGTATTAATCCATATAGAAAGTATGTTTTGATAAGTTTCTGGATGCAGCTTTGCCAACCTGCAATTATAATAAATACTTTCCCGGCTAATATTAAATAATGCTGCGACCTTATCAATAGGAACTCCCGACAATGAATATAAAATATACATACAGTTGCTCCTTACATAATTTTTATAGGGGGATGTACGCTTATTTTCGCTCACCTTATAATCGTATGTTGCAGACACCTCGTTAATGAATAGCGTTAAATGATCTGGTATTATTTTAGGTGTAGGTTTCACAACTGCCTTGCCTGGTAGTCCAGTTCGTTGATTATTGAATATAATTCGGAGTTAGTCATAATGATTGCAATTTTAATAATCTTGTTTTGATCTTGTCAACCTCTGCCTGGTTCTTTGCGTTGAGTAGCGAGTTAGCCGCTATAACCTTGCCGTTCACATCGAGTGTTGAGGTTTCAATAAGTGATCCGATTTCTGTGGCAGTTTCGGGAGGGAGGGTGAAGCCAACTGGCTCTATAACCTCAGCCGTTGTATCTTCAGTAACAATAGGACTTCCCAACTCTTCTGGTGTATAAACAGGCCCAGCGAACACATCGGGGGTGAACCATTTTATTCCGTTTGACATTGCTCTTGCAAAAAGCATATTTTTCGGGTACTTGTCCATGTTTTTAGTTCCTGCTTTCTTAGCATCTTCGGCTGTAAAAGTAGAATTGCCAATCATTTTTTTACCCTGAAAAAAGTCAATGCTGCAAATCTTTTCGGTTTGTTGCTTTACTTCATAATCATACTTGCCGCTACCCTTTACACGGGCTGCCATAAGTCCGGCACCAATAGCTGGCTTCCCTTGTATAATGTGAATACCAGTCATTGCGGCAAACGGGGGGATTCCGATTTCTTGCCCTGCCTGTATTTTAACTATTGCTTGCGCCGCTGACTTTGTATCGGCGAACATTCCCGATTCAGCGAAAGCCTTACCAATGCTCATAATTTCGTTGAGTGGTAATTGTTCAGGTTTTACTAATTGCATAATTTTTATTTTTTAGTTGGTGAATAAATATACTCGATAAACATAAACACCGCAATAAACGCAAGGGGAATAATAAATGCTATCATAGTTGAAATGTTTAGAGAGCAATATTACAAAGTATAAAATTACAAAACAAATTTATTTTGTAAAATATCAAAACTATTTTCTACCTTAGCTTAAAATTACTAATTTATGGCAACAAAAAAGAAGGGTGCAGGTCGCCCAAAGATTACGGATAAAGTAAAAGTAGTGTCCGCTTACCTTAAAAAATCAGAGCAAAATAAGGTAGAAAAGAGGTATGGTAATATAACAGAAGCCTTACGGGTAGAGGTTTTACCGAAATGTGTATAAGTTATTTTATAAATAATTTGATATTTTGTAAAATATACTTATCTTCGATAAGCAAAACAGCATCCGCCCGTTATAGCGGCTAATTTTTAAAACTAACACATGAAAATATTAGTAGGTTGCGAAGAATCACAAGCAGTATGTGTAGCTTTTCGTGAATTAGGCCATGAGGCGTATAGTTGCGACTTATTACCTTGTTCCGGTGGGCATCCGGAATGGCACTTACAAATGGATGTATTTGAAGCAATAAAATTAAAAGATTGGGATATGTTGATTTGCTTCCCCGATTGTACCTATTTAACAATATCAGCAAACAAATGGTATAAAGACCAGCCGCCACGCAAAAGCGGAACGCTGGTTGGTGCTGAAAGAAGGGCGGCAAGAGTAAAGGCGGTTGACTTTGCTTTAAGATTATTTAATTGCGGAATTAAAAAAGTTGCAATGGAAAATCCTATAGGCGTATTAAGTACAGAATTTAGGAAGCCTGACCAAGTTTTGCAGCCGTGGATGTTTGGACATGGTGAAACAAAAGCAACCTGCTTGTGGTTAAAAAATCTCCCCAAATTGATACCTACAAATATTGTCGAAGGAAGGGAACAAAGGTTACATTACTTACCAAAAACTAAAGACAGGGCAAAATTAAGAAGCAAAACTTACCACGGTATTGCTGCCGCTATAGCAAACCAATGGTCTAATTTTTAAAACTAAGCTATGCACACAACATTCCCCGATAACCCAGCGCCGGATTTTAACTCATGGTCAAATTATATTGACAGTCTTATCAAAGATCGCCCTGCCGAATATGGTAGCGGCAAAACAACGGAGTATAGGGGCTTCATAATCTCCGACAGGTTTATTATTTCAAAGAACGGCAAGCCCGTAAAATTCCCTCAGCAATGGTCATTAGCTGGATGTAAGAACATAATCGATGCTTCTATTGCTATGAATAAATTGCAAGACAAAGGGGCTGCATTACGGAAGATGACAGGGAGTTGTGAGCTGGAGAATGGATCCGAACGCCGGGAGTTTGAAGAACGACAAATTAACAATCACTTTGAAAACGAGCTGTATGAAGAATGAATTATTAGCGGTACCAACCGATACCGGCATAGGCGAGGTTATCCATATCGCTGTTTTAGATGGCAGAATTGACGATGTTATTATATTTATAAAAGACCAGGTAAAACTTGGGCATAGGGCTGCTATTGAAAAGGCTGTTGGGGTTGAACTGGTGGGTAAGATTATTATGGGTTCGTCTTGCGAAGCTGCGGAGCATTGACGAAACAAAGAACGTCCAGCCACCATTACAGCAATACTTTTGTTGGCTGCTGTACGGTCAAATTAATTAGTAACTGTCAAAATAATAAAATGAGAAAGTCGAAAGAAATAGCAAATGAAATCTGTGTAGTTTATGCAGATGCAATTATGCAAGAAGATTGGAAATTGTTTACTAAAAAACTTTCCGATGTATTTATGGAAGTTGCTGTAAAAGATGTTCAAGAACTGCGTAAAATGCGTAATGTTTCAACTGATAATGGATTGATACCAATTTTTAAAGAACAGCGTCAAAAGTATGGTTCTATATGCAAAGTTGTAAATACTGTAAAAAGCGATTTGCTTTCAATTACAGATTTTGACGAAGTAATAAAAGAGGTTCACCCAAATATTTACGACTGGTATGTTTCGCAGGTTGTAGTATAGCAGCCAACGTTGAGCATTGCCGATGTAATGGAATTTGAAATTATATCGTTGGGAACAAAAGCTAAATTATTATTCATAAGTTCAAAATAAAAACAAATGTTACATAGAAATTCGTCAGCCGGAACTGCTGCTCAAAAAAGTTCCAAATGTTCATTGTTCCAACGTCCTGCCATTATATTGGCAATGCTGTTGTTGTGTGCTGTTTATTCTTACGGGCAGAAAGTGACATGGGGCAAGTCAGTCCCTTGCAAAACAGATACATTAAAAGGAATATTATACAGGGCTGTTGAGTATGGTTCCTATTCAATAGAAACCGGATATTATATTGCTAAATGTGGCGGCATACAAATTGGCGGCATTCCTGTAATGGGACAAGAAAAAGCACCAATATGGATACCTGGATTATTTTTAAGAAGGGATGAAGTTGATAAAAATGGCAAACTTGTTTACAAGGAATTTCAAGGGCAATACAATACTGGATATTTTACAGATGAACATTTTAAGAAGATACAAATGTCTGCTGTGTACGGATTGTTGGTTGTCCGCAAATAGCACACAACGTCTGCGCTTTATGCAGGGGCAATAAAACAACCTGCATTAGCGAAAAGTGTCCAGCCCTTGCATAAAACGCTGTGTTGTACGCTGCAATTATGGACTTAGAATTATTTTGTCAAACATAAAAACTATACGAAAAATGGAAGCAGATAAATTATTAATACCACGTTACAAAGTAATTTCAGAATGGCCTGATATGCTTGAAAGATTTAGCATTGGTTACATATTTGAACACCCATACGGAAGGCAATATTTAACCGAAATATCAAAATATGACCCTGCTGATTTTCCTGGGTTATTCAAAAAATTACAATGGTGGGAAGAAAGGACTTTGGAGGAAATGCCAACGTATGTGAGAATTATAGAAGAACCATATAAGGATGAAGTTTTGCATTTACCCGATTACGAAAAGGGAAGTCATATTTATGAAATTCAAATTGACCGTCCTAAAATGTTTATGCTTCATTTAGCATTTACAGAACCAGTAGAGGAATCTGATTATACGTCGTACCTAAAGACATTTTGATAGGTAGCGTACAACGGCCTCGAAATTGCCGAAGGCCGCCCCGATCAGCACGAAGTGATGAGTAAAGGGGTGGACTGAGGCCGAAACAATCTGGCGGCTTTCCGGCAATTTCTATGTTGGCCGCCGTCTGGTTCAAGCGTTAGGGATTGTTGAGTTTTCGAGGCCGTTGTGACCGACAAGTAAGACAAAGGAATGAGGTACGAATGGTTGGATTACGTTCTTACCACCCTGTATTGAAAAAAGTGAATCTCTAAAAATGTAAATATGAAAAAAGAAAAATGTGTTGATTGTAAAAAGCCGTACCCATTTGGAGTAGATGTTTTTTTACCTCATTCTCAATGGTCATTAATTGCACCCGAAAAGGATATTATTTTATGTGCTAATTGTATAGCAAATAGAGTTGGCAATTTGAAAGGTGCAATTCTTATTCATGCAACCGTTGAGTTTTCTCCGTTAAAGGATGATTATAAAGAGAAGTATGAAAAATGTATCAATGTAATTAAAAGATTTGATGCTGGCATAATAGGAATGTATGATTTATAGTGACTGTTTCCCTATCACTTTTTTCTCTCAGGGTGGTAAGATGGCTTATAACGTTCAGGGCTTTGTGTCTGTTACCGAATTAGAATTACTAAACTTCAAAATTTATACTTATGCTGAATAGCGAACAAAATGTACAGCCGACTTCCGTCAGCGGTAATAGCACAAAACCCCATGTTGTAGGCAGTGGTGGGCTATCCTTTGACGAATTTAAAGCCTTTATCCATTCCATTGAAGCCCCTGCACAAAGGCTTGGTATTTTCAGGCTGCAAATTAAAAATAGAGGCAAGGAATACGACTTTGACCGATTAAAAGAAACAGCAACTTTTAATGAAGATAATTGTGGATTTAGTCTTAACCATTATGGGTGGCTAAATTTACCAAAACAGAATTATAAGCGGTCAAAATTCCACGATGAAGAAGATGTGTCTATTGACATTGATAGGGCTGAATTTGTAAAAGCAAATAAAGTACCTGATAACAACGAAATTATTTTAGAAATGAAAAACTGGTATGCAATAGTAAGCTGGTAGCCATTGCCACTAACGCTATGATTGCCGCAACTAAAAACAAGTATATGACTAACAATATATTATACGTTTCAAAATTAACCGATACGGTAACATACGGTGAGAAGCAATACCGTATTCAAAATGACAGAGGACACAATCATATAGTAGTCAGAAAAGATGGATTGAGAACAAAAATAACCGTCAAAGAAAAAAAAGTTGATTACAATGTTTTCTTTCATTATTACCTCGAAGGATTATCTATTACCCACCCTTGCTTAGTTATGGACTGGTGGTTGGAAATGTCAACGAAGAAAAGAATAATACCTATTGGGGATTTTGTTAGACCAGTTTCATTCTTTTGAATAATGCCATCATGTTTGCCCCTTGTTGACGGATAACTTTGTTTGAGGATTCAGTACGGGCTTTTATAGCTTCTGAAAATATTAGTTGCTTATCCCCTTCATGGTTTTGTATAGCTAAATTTAGGGCTTTAGCGTATCTCTCGAACCAACCCTGACCATTCCAGCTTGCATAGCTGAAGTGTAAAATAAGTCTGTCATCATTTGCTATTTCATCCATTGAAGATATTAGGATGTACTTGCCTGAAAGATATTGAAACCATTTGTACATTATTTTAGAGGCTAATTCTTTAAGCCTTTGCCCTATTATTCCGGTTGGCTTGTAGTTGTATTTATTCCACGATACAGGGTCTTTCTTTTTTTCTGCATCTACCAAATCCCAAAACTGTTTCCACTCTGCATACATTTTTAATTGGCTACCATGCTTTCTGTCTAATCCAAATAATGTTTCTCCGCTATCACCAAACTTGCTTTGATCGGATGGCTTAAACCTTTTCTTCATGTCAGGATGGTAATACCCACCTTCAAAGTTATCAATCACCACTTGCGTTAATTCTACAAACTTCTTTTCAGTTACGGTAAGGGTTGGTAATGTTTCCGGCAGCTTTGGAATTTCTATTGGCTTTTCTGCTAACGAGGCTACTATTTTACCTGCTTCTTCCATAGTGTTTTCTTTTACTGGCTGTGCTTCAAACTTTGATACCCATTGCCAAAAGTTAAACCAGCTCATAAATAAATATTGAAATTATTAATACGAGATAGATTATTTTAGGAGTGTAGCCGTCTTTTCCGAATACCTTTTGCTCCAATTTATCTACTATACTTTTTGGATTAAGTGCAACGTAGTTTATCCTTAGTCCTCTGAAAAGGTTAAGCGATACATCAAAAAATAATCTTGCAATTAATAACGTAGTTAAGAAATGATACCACTCTGTATAGTATGCAAAAGCAATGGCAGCAATTAAATGTATTGTTCCATTTATACCATGATAAATTCTTTTCCCTTTTGCAATCCACTTAGCATTTAGCCAAGCAAAGAATATACATAATGGTATGTAGGCTACTAAAATCACTTATCAGAGTTAACCATAATAATTGCAATGATTGCAAACGCTAACAATGCAACTCCATACCAAAAAGAAGGTATTTTATAAATAGGTATAATACCGGCATCTTGGTCTGTTAATATTTTACCGCTTGCATCAATCGGATTAGAACCGCTTTTATGTGATTTGTAAGCCCTATAAAACGACCACCCAGAAGCAAGGAATAAACCAATAGGGATAATCCATAAGCCTTCCGACCACACACTTTCGCCTGTTGAGAAATGACCGCAACTCATTAAGAAAATTGATACGAGTGCAAATAGAATTGTCTTTTTCATGTTGATTTGTTTTTAGAATGAAATAATCTTTTTTATTTTCAATGCCGTATATAAACCTATTGCTCCAACTAATATCCAAAACCATAGTCGAAACTTATTCCTTGATTGCTTTAGGTCGGTTATCTGCAAATCTTTGAACTGATTATCTGCTTTCAGTTTATTTATTTCAATTTGCATAGCCGCTACCCTTGCAGTATTCTCTTGCCTTACCGTATCGGTTATTCTAATTGTCTTTGTAATTATTTTTGGCGGCAATGTTTTGGTTATCGTTTTCGTTACCACTTGCGTTACTGTATCGGTTGTGGTTAGTGTGTCATAAACATTTTCCCCTACATACAATGTATCAAGTACGGTAACAGAATCGCCTTTTATGTACTCTGTTTTTACAGGGTATGTTTCGGCACATATTTCGGCTAACTTATCTTTTTCTTTTAGATAGTCTTTTGCTTTTTGCGTGGTAAGGCAGCTCGACAAGCAACCAACAATCATTACTGCCACCCCAATGGTGAGTAGTATTTTATAAATTATGTTTTTCATTCATTTTCAATTTTAGATTCAGCTTTCTCAATGGCTTTCTTACCTTTTTTAAATGCAACGAAGATTAAATGCTGCGCAAAGCATCCGAAGAAAAGCATTGCAGTTCTGAAATAAGTCACAACCTTACCAGTCCATGTGTTTAGATCTGCATCTGCTTTTTTAAATGATGGATCTATGAAATCAGTAATGATAAACATTAAAGCTGCAAGACCTACAAAAGCAACAACATACCCGCCGACTTCCTTTTTTACATAGGCTTTAAATGCCGCCCAATAGTTTATAGACATATTTTTCTGAATATTATACACCGTTATTGAAGTGTATAGTAACTGCCCAATGAAAAAGGCTAACAGCATTAAAAAATAGTTGCTCATGGCTTAATTGCTTTTATCTTGTTTATGTTCTAATTTTAAATCTATTGAGTGAACTGTTGTTAGCACTTCATCCAGTTTTGCAAAGATTTTACCTTCATTCTTTTCTACCATTTGCACCCGTATCTCCAACTCTTTTAATTTGGTCATGGTGCGTACATAGATGGTAATGCAGGCAGTGATGAAGATTACTGTTTGTCCTGCAAGAAATAAAATGATTGGCAAAAAATATTGATCCATTGTTGTTATTTTCTATTTATTTACAACCCATAACGGGCTATCTGACTGTTTAATAATTGTGTAAGGTTTGCTGCACTCATAGCAGAGAACGTTGTTACCTCAAAAACATATATTGCCGTTCCAGTGAAATTATCGCCCCGACTTCCAATTATAACTGGACAATTCGCATCGTTATAATAGCTGGTAGTGCTGTTTAAGCTACTGGTAGCATTTTTCCAATGTTGCATTAAACCGGTGGTAGCAGGTGTGCTTGCTTTGAATGTCCATGCTACCTGCCCCTGTGCTACGTTGAAATTCTGTGATAACGACCTGTTAGTAAAACTTGTTCCGTTACCCACCAAGTATGTAGTACCATAGCCATCTATCGGTGTGGCCTGATTGGTACTTGTTTTCGTAGCACTTACATTATAACTGCCGTCAGTTTTTACTTTATACACACCATTCAATACTATACTATCAGGATAAGCCTGATAGTTGGCTGTTTTCATGGCATAGGTTTTATCCGTTTGCTCAATACACAAATCGCCACTTTGATAAATCAATGCTCCTGCCGTAGCTATTTTAGGCGCATTGGTTACGGGTGTAAGGTTTCTGCCATTGGCGGTCTGGTCGTACCAAATAGTTACCGTTGCATTATCGCTACTGATAAATGATTTTATAGCTGATGTATCTACATAATTGCCCGACCATCCAATATCCAACTCTGTATTATCGCTGCTGCGTTTTACTTTTAAACAGTTACCAGCATAAGCATACACTAATTTTTGCATTGAATACACAGATTGCGGCGTAGATGCTATTAGGCTGTCGATTGGTAATAGAGGTGTAGCAATAGCCGTTACCCTATACGGAGCAGAAGCATTTATTATCTGTGCCTGACTACCAAATGAAATGAGCAATAATATCGCTATGATTAGTTTTCTCATATACGTTTTTTATATCCGATTAGCGAAACTGATAAATAAGTAGGTTTTTGCCCTGCCGTTACGGTTGGTGATTTCATCCAAACCCAATTACCCGGTGGTATCTTTTGGTTAGTAAAAGTTGAAGTGCTGTTGCCCGTTGTATTACTTGTAACAGTTAGCGTACTTGTGGCGATTGCATTACCTCCTGTATTAAATGAACTATTGTAGTAAGCCTGTACACCGATTGTTTTGCCCGTATTTTTTACCACACCAATTATCGAAGTGATTATTAAAGTATCATTCCCTGCATTGTAGAATGAACCGTAAATAGTAGAATCAGTAAAGGCGGTTGTATCTATTGCAAAGCCTGCACCTGCTGAAAAAGTAGCTATTGTGCAGGTATCGTATCCGCCCCCTATCAAAGCAGGGTCAATAGTGTACATAGTTCCGCCATTTGCAGTATCTATGACAGAAATCTTTTTACCAGTTATATTTAGAGTATATGGTAAATTGTCGTGCCTGACTCCACGACTTGTATGAATACCTCCATTGAAGACATTAAATAAGCTATCTCCAACTGCGTCAAATCCGGTGGAAGTTCGTATAGTAACTTTTGACGTATCAAACGTAACTCCAACAAAATTATTAAAGTTTAATGTTTTTCCATTCCCAATAAAAACTCTGTTCGCAGTTGCTTGACCGTTAGAATTGTAGATGTTAACTCCCGTTATAGAAGATTGGTTAATATACTGCAACCCTGTACCTGTACTGCTTAGTATCTGCCCACTTGTACCGTAACCAGATAGTCCGCCTAAATTAACCACTCCACCGCTTTCGTTTAAGGGAGAGGTGAAGGTGAGGGATGAACCGCCACCCCCTATCAAAGCAGGGTCAATATCATATAACAACCCATCGGACTTTCTTCTTATTACTAATGACTTCCCTGTGGTATCTGTTGTGTAGTTTAATGTGCCTATATTTAGATTACCACTCCCGTCTATTGATAATCTCGGTATTCTGTTGGTTTTAAGAGCAACTGAAGTATTATCGTTTGTCCCTATTTCAAAATCTACGCTATTATTTGTACTTATTTCATTTTCTGAAGCATTATTAGACCTTATAACCATTGCTGTATCTACCCCATTTGTAGCATACATTAAAATAGTACCCGTAAAATCGCCAGAGGATTTTAATTTAAGGGACGGGTCTTCGCTTTTAATAATTGTTAAATTACCAATATCATCAAATGTAAAATCATTCCCACCTCCATCAACTGTTCTATTCCCTGTAAGCGTTCCATTTGAATTGTAGATGTTAGTTCCACCAAAGTCAGCCGCATTTCTCATTTTCACCTGCCCATTGCTTGCAGTCCATACTAATACACTGTCTGTTGATGTGCCGGAGGGAAGCGCATCTATATTTAGGCTTGATATACCGCTAAAGTTTAAGTTAGAAAAATCAGAAAATGTAAAATCTGCACCTCCTCCATTAATGGTATTACTACCAGTCAACGTGCTTCCTGCTGTTAATACCTGCTGAAGTGTAGGGGTAACCCCGACAATCCCACTTTGCGGATACCATCCTCTTCTTCCTGCTGAATTTCTACCATAGAAGTAATTAGCAGGGTTAGCTGTTGTATCATTTTCAAGCTGTATCACATTCCCCGGTGCAACTACTGAATAAGGGAAGGTGTAAGTTGAGCCAACATCGCTATAATTAGCTACCCTTACCCATGCCCCGCCGCTATAAACATATAGGCGGTTATTAGCAGTATCAACAGCTAATTGCCCATCGGTATTCCAGGCTGACCTTAATCCACTCGGCACTCCGTTGTACCTCGGTAATATCAGCGACGAGTCAAAACCCCCAGCGATCCACTTATATCTTGAGTTAACAGTGGTATATCCCGGTTGAGCCGAAACAACCGAACTGATAAGTAAACACAATGCTAAAATTATTCTTGCCATATAATAAATATTTTTTCAAAAGTTACTATATCAATAGGCGACCAAGGAGGGCTTACAGATATACTATTAAAGCTATTTATGAAAATAAACCTGCCAAGCCAATCATTATACTGAACCTGCCTGCTTCCAGGAGTACCCGTTACAATGTCATAACCCGTACCCTCCCGCTTAACAGATATTATCTTTCTATAAGCAAGCTCAGGAATAGTCAACTTAAACTCCCCTGGCTGTCCCTCGTATGTTTGTGATCTAACTGCCATCTTCAATCCAAATTACAAAAATTATTTCACCAGAATTAAACGGGTTTGAAGAATCAAACGAAATAACATTACCTCCAGTATATTTAGCTTGCCTGTTACCCGGTGTTCCTGATGTAACAATATCATGCTCCAGCCCCTCCCTATCTACCTCGATAACATCATGACCGGCAAATGAACGACCCGCATGACCTACGCCGGATATTCCTGATGCCCCAGGAGTTGTTGTCCACCAATCGCTAAAGATTGTTTCGCAAACAACATCTGGCGGTGGGTCAATGCTTGATATTTCAATACCGCCCGTTCCTTCAAACTGTAAATCAAACTCACCAAAAGCCTGAATATCTGAACTAAGACCAATGGTTGCAATTATAAACAAGCCTTGTATTATCTTCACATTTCCAGAAGTATCTTCAAACACAAACTGTAAATCAACTTCCGATCTCCTTATTGCCTCCTGCATGAAATGAAAGATGCTAAGCCTTGTTGCCTCACTTTCTGTTATTATTATTCCAGATACAGAACCCCTACAATCAGATATTCTAACCCTCTTCTTCCTGAACAGACCAGCATTGACATCTGTTTTACCGATTATCTCATTTTCAAACTCGAATGAGCAACTCGAAGAACACCCGATAGTAATATAATCGCCTTCAACTTTTGCTCTTATATTAACATTACGTCCAGTTACTGCAGTACTCATTTGGTAATATATTTAAAAGTTATCCCTGTGTACTCTTTTGGCTCGTTTGAATTTGCCACCTCTGTTAAAAAGGCGTTCCACTCACATAAATAACTATTATAATCGTAATGTAAAAGTAAGAATATTCGGTTGCTTGAATTGATATTTGAATCGGTGATATAGTATTTCTTTATTAATGCCGGTGCCGGGTTGCTGTGATCTATATCAGCCTCAAACCTTACCATTGTTCTATTCACTTGGTTCCAAACATCGTAAGCCTGAATTTCTGCATACTTCTTAAATTCTGTTGTACCGGTTGGGTTTCTTGCAGCATCGTAAAATAATCCAGCTAACGGATAGCCGTAACCAACTCCTGTGAACACTTTAATAGCACCTTTATATATAGGACTTGGGCTATCAGAAATAAATACATCTTCCTCTCTTGTATTTCTATTTCCAACGGACTGGCTTACTATTGACTGCTGACCTGTGAATAATTCATAAGAACCATTTATAAACGGGTACATTTTTACACCTACCTGTAAAATATAAGTGTCACGATTCCAGCCAGCAACGTGGGATTGGTGGGCTAATACCTGAATTATCCCACCTACGGGCATTGGTGGGGATATTGTTTCCCCGTACAGCGATTCAGGCTCTGTCATATCCCTGGAAACATCGCCTTCAAACCACAAGTATTTGTTGTTGGTAGTAAAATCTGAATCGGATTCAACCCAAAGCAACGGATCCCCGATACTCGTTTCGCCCTGCAATGTCCAGAAAGTGCCATCATCACCTATAAGCCGTACCTGAATCCCGTTATCCCGATAGAAACCAGATCCCGAAACGTCGGCAGATAACCTACGGGACATCGTTACTTCTATTTTTTCAGAAGCAACAACAGGTATATTACTACTTAAAATTAAGTTACTCGATACCGACGCCCAGGGTATTACTACATACCTTTCTGTTTCGTAACCGTTTAAAAACAGTTTTCTTACAACTATTGAAACCGTTGCGGAAATTAATCCGCTTGTCGGATAATTTTCTCTATATAAGCCCCAGCAGTCAAGTTCGTATGTCTTGCTATCTGGATCACTTCCATCAATTAAATCACCCCTTTCAAAATCAGGGTTACAGGGGATTTCTTTTGGAGTTTCATATTTGTAATTCAATTTACTTTCCCTGAATAGTTGAGCTATATAAACTACTGCACTATCATTCATAAATGAATAATCCTCACCAACTCCAATATTCTTTTCATTCGATTCAGTTCCCTTTTCAAGAAAATCACCATCCCACCTCCACTTATAATAAGTACTAAGCGGCAAATCATAGTCAACCTCATCTATTCGTAAGATAACCCACTCGCCTAAGTGCTGAAATAAAACTGCCTCATGCCCAAGTATTTTTGAAATAACATCATAGCAGTTTTCACAAGTGCCTATTTCATCTTCAAATGTTTTTGCATCTAAAAAACAATACCTGAAAAAATGCCCCATCCCGTCAACGTCATCGTCAAGATTTGATGCGGTTTGTTCTCGTATATTGAAAATTACTTTTAAGTTTAATTGCAGGCTTGTTTTAGAAAGTGCAAATTGTAATAAGTCAAGTATCAGCTGCTCATTTTGAGGCGTATCACCATTTCTATTTGTAAGTGGTATATCGCTTAATAGTCCAAGCCCGTCAACGGCTGTTAATACAATAACATTTGGATCGGGTAAAAACTCTTGCGAAATATCTGCAACTGAAAGGTGCCCTGTGAAGTTCAGTACATCGTCTATATACCAGTCAACTTTAAACCTGTCATCACCACCATCAACGAAATTCCTTATATTAATATCGTTCGATGAATAAATTTCAATTTCAAGCTGCCGTGACCGTATCGGCGTAAAAACATTCTCATCATTATCAATAACCACATCGTGAACAGGGTTATCAGTAAATTCAATTGGTTTAATTATATCTTCGCTATCCCAATAATAAATACTTCCGTCTGCAAGCCAAACAGCAAACTTGAAAATATAAGTAGGACCAAGTGGTAAAATAATTGTTTGAGGGTTGGTTGTGCCTCCATCAACTACAGTCCAGTTAACACCATCATCATCGCTCCATATAATTTGCGTCTTTATTGTGCCAACAGGCAAAGGGTTGAATACAAATGTGTATGTTACATTTGGGGAGGATGGAGTATCGAAGTATTGAATATTGAAAGGGTTACTTTCCATATCAATCAAGTCAAGCCTTTTAACAACCTGAGCATTCTCATTAGTAACCGGGTTGGTTTCAATATCCGTATATGAGCCTCTGTATATTATCATCTTCCCGTTGTTCTTTTTTGTGATCTACTTGTCCTTGCCTGAACCAAAGCGAGGTTATTACCCCTTACAATCGTTCTCATAACTACTACCTGTGACCCGCCGCCCATTCCGGTAAGCATACCAGCTAACGATGAAGAACTTTGTTGCGATCGGTTGCCTCCTAAATTTCTTAACATATCTTGCGAAAGAACATATTCACCCTTATGCACAACTCCTGCAATTTCATTTTTAGCTCCGTCCCCCGTATATCCACCAGATGCGAAGCCTTTTACGCCTCCAGACAACAGGCTCTTTAATGCAGCACCAGCAACTACTAAAGCGGCACCGGCGGCAATAGCAACAAGAGGATTTGCAAATAAAGTTTCCAGGGCTGATTTTGCTAATAATGCAGCCACCCCAATCGCAATAAGTTGTTCACCCATAGATTGAATAGCTCCGCCTATTGCGGAGAAAAAAGCATTAAAAGCGTCTCCTATCCCACCACCAGTTAATGCTTTACCAATCCCTTCGGCAAACCCAGATATTCCACTTGACAACCCCTGCGATAAAGTATTATTGAAAATTGAGGCAGTGTTTTCTGCAAACTCTAATATTTCTTTTTGATCCGCTATGTTTTTTAAAGCCTCAGGCGATAAATATATTTTAGGAGTAACAACAAGGTTCTGGATGTCTTTATTTATTCTTTCCTCAAATATTTCTTTAAATGTTTTATTTACACCTCCAAGTAAAACAAACTTAATATTACCCTCATCTATCGTTGGCTGCATCCTTACCGGGATAGTAAGTTTTGGGAACTTTGCAATAAACTCTTTTTCTATTTCCCCCGGTTTTATCTTATCAAGGTTTATTTTGCCTGCACCCTTCAACTCAATCCCTTTTGAGAAACCTACCAATTCTTTAAACGCTGCATCAATATCTCTTTGTACAGAACTTAATTCATCCTCTCTGCTTTTCTTATCGCCAAGTATTTGAGAAATAATGTTCCCCTGTTGAGATGGGTCACCCTGTGCAGTCTTTAACCTCCGGGCATTTAGCTGATCTAAAGCCCTGAACAATCCTTTTACGGTTTCCGTTTGTTCAACACCTTGCAAAACGAGTTGTTTCGTAATTAACTGTTCAAGTTTAGCCTGAACAATTTTAGCAGCTATAACAGTTTTTAGGGAGCCTAAATAAGAACTATATGCAGCATCAAGACCGGCAACGGCTTGACCTTCTATTTTTAAATTATTGAATATTTCAGGCTGTAAAGATTGCAACTCCTTTATAGCAGCTAACTTTCTTTGCCTGGTTTCTGTTTCTGATTTTAATACTGCGACTAAAGAAGTTATTTGCGCCGCTTCTTTACCCACTTCTCCGAAAATACCTTTAATAGAATCCTTTAACTGGTCGGCTGCTGTAGCCGTTTCCTTCGCCGCTTTCCCGGCTCCGAATATTTTATCACTAAAGACTAATGCTAAAGACGAGGCAATAGATAAGGCAAGACCTAATCCGCCTGCACCCGTTAAGGAACCGGCAAGCCCCTTTAATGCAGCTTTATTAGTCCCTGCCTCAGCCTTCAATCTCTGAAACGATTCAAGTAGCGGGTTTAAGTTGTTTGCAATCCCAATAAAGCCATAAGGAGCATCCTGCACAACCCTGCCAAGGTTTATTGTTGCTTGTGTTGCTGTATTAGATGATTTGGTGTATTTATCTAAGGATGCAGCACCCTTAGTAACTGCTGGTGAAAAAACATTACCAGTCTTTTTGAAGGTATTCTCAACCTGTGTTTCGAGTTGCTTTAAACCCTTAACCGCTTGCTGGACATCAGCCCCTACTTGTATTTTTAGTCCTTCTGGCATTAGATATTTTATTTGCAGCCTCTATCCGCTTGAAGGACATCAGAACTTCTTTTGCCTTATCACTAACATCAGCGTTATCCGTATCCGTTGGCAGAGGCCATAGCTTATTAATTTTACCCGGTATCTTCTGGCCTCCCATATTCGTTGAGGCAATTATCATAGTCATTCGCCGGTACGTCTGCTGTATCATTATATCCCGATCCCTGAACCCATTTATCGCAAGCACTAACTCTCTGAAGGTGTATCTTCCAATTTCCCAGGGTCTGATTCCAAGTTCTCCAAAGGCAAGTTGTTCGATTCCATCAAAGTCGTAGGATCCTCCGTCAGGCTTTTTTTTTCGCCTGTGTCTTTCACTAACTTCTGAATATCTGTACTTTCAGACCATGACTTTATAATTACTTTCAACTCTTCCAATCCTTCAGGAGTTACCGCCAAATCATCCACCAACCGACTAAAATCTTCGAATGATAGTGTAGCTTCAATATCCTTATTGATGCAATGATTTTGATAACCGGAATAAATAATTTTCGTTATCCCTATATCATTAGGATTACCATTTTCGTCAAACATTAAAGAACGGTTTTTATCCGTCATAATAAGTTTATACGAAAGGTACCCGAAGTGCAGGGTATGACCTTTAATATTTATCATGATTCATCATATTCATCGAGTGTACCAACACCAGTGAACTCCCATGAAAAAGTAAGGAACCCATCACTTGCTGCGGCAGCTGCTGCACCAAGATTAGCGAAGTACCCATTCCCGAAATTGTCAATCGCATCTCCTTCGGCAAATCCCTGAACGGCATCGGCCTCGCTGATATAATTGAACTGAACCTTTGTACCAGCTTTTATCAATGCCTTTATAGCTTGATAGTTCCCTTCCAAAGCCGTTGGTTCCACATTCTGCACAGCATTACCGCTTGCGCTAAACTGCGGGATTCCAGGAGCCGCCTTTATACCACAATTTGTTTCCTTCGTTGCAATATCATTCGTGATAGTGAACGAACTATCTTCTGTACAAACAATGGTGATCCAATCCGTTTCTGGTGGAACCCGGTACTTGAAGTTTATTAATTTACCTGATATTTCTGACATGGCTTAAAATTTTAAGATTGATTTACTAATTGTTCAACTCTGTGAACGTTTCTTGTTACAAGCCTCAGATAACGGTTTGTGCCATCATCTTCGGGTAAATATGTTGCATCCCGTCTTGTGACGGAAACGATTTGAATATCATCCTGCATAGGCAAAGCATGGTGTCCAGGTGTTGTAGGGTAAAGCAATTCGCCGATTTCCTCATCAATTTCCCCGGCTAAACTATCATTGATCATTGTAGAAAACTTAGTAATGACTTCTGTAATTACTACCGGCGTTGAAACAAATCGCTGATTGTTTGAATCATCTGAATCGCTTTCTACCCTCAATAAAACATAGTTGCCAGTTTCAGTAGCGGGAGCATCGTAACGATAAACAGGCACTGATAAATTACCGTCAAGTAATTCAAACCATGCTTTTAATAATCTGTTTGTTACGTTTATCATATCGTTACTATCTGCGGCCTCGTTACATTTGAAGGTAACTCAACCTTTACTTTGCTAACCTGTGCAATCCTACTTTCAACATTGCGAACCATCTTCGGCCAAACTATATGCATCTGCTTGAAGAAAAACGGATGCGGGTTAACACCATTCTTTAATATTGACATTGCTATTGGCCATGCTGCACTGTAATCTTCGGCAAACTGATTTATCTTATTCCCCGATCTTTTTCTCGTCTTTACGCTATACGTTCCTGTTATCCCTTTACGTTTTACCCACCTAACAATCATACGGAGCAACTCCATGAAATCACCACCTTTGTAACCTTTAAACTCAGCCGCTATTGCTTCAGTCCCTGGTATCGGTTGGTATTTGCCTTTAGTTCCAAACTCCATAAATGGAGCATAAAACTTTTGAGCAACGATTTCATATTTCATTGGCCCTGCTGGGTAGTAAGTAATCGAGCCTCGTAAAGCTCCTTGATCTGCCGGAGCATCTGTTTTAGCCAACTTAACCCATTCCTGTGACATGGTTTCAAGTTCGCCTGAAACAATATCTGGTAACTCTTTAGCCATGGATGCAAATTCAGCTTTCAACCCTGCCAGCCCTGTTACTTTGACTTTAAACATCACTCTTGCTTGTGCCGGTCAGTCGATAATAAAATTGCTTTTCATCAATCTGCCGAATTTCAGAAATTGTCCATGAACGACCAGAATAAATAATCTTCCAGTTACAATTAGGGTGTAAATCGAACCGAAAACGAATTAAAAAGTCTTTCGTTTCGCCTAACTGTGTCTGCCCATTCTGGTAAGCCCTGAATCCTGACGGGTTGCTGATCTCTGCCCAAAGGTTGCGTGGTTCACCCCTCGTTTCTTCCCAATTCCCTGCGGTTGATTGAGCCGAAGTGTACTGGACAAGCTGGATTTGCCTACGATTTCCTATCCCCATGCTTTAACCCTCCTGTAAGGCCTTGCAATTTGCGCTGCCCTTTCGTTAGGTGCAGGGGCTTTATCATCTCCCCTCCATTCGTAATGATCGGCGATATAAGCAAGAATACTATTCTCAACCCATTTTGGGAACTCAGAAGTATATCCAACTTCATACGTTGCCGTTAATTCACAATCGTATTTTGTTTTGATCTTACTGCCTACCATTTCTGGTTCAGCATCATCAGCCCATGTTATCGAACCTACAACCGGCCCCGGCAATTCTATATAACCTGCCTGATTTAAAAGAACTACTGTTAAAGTACGGGGAACAAGATAAAGACCTGTATATTTTTCAACCCACATTCGAGCCTCTGTTATCATGGCCTCAATAAGGGTATCGTCAAAATCAAATCCTTGTTCCCCGTTATCATCACTTACAAAACCACCTAAACGCAAATAGTCTTTTGTCTGCTGTAATGTTACTGGTTCAGTAATATCACCGCTTTCAAAATCCTCATCTACGTTTATGATTTGGTTTACTAACATTATGAAGGATCTTCTGTTTCTCCTTTGATGAAATAATCGCTTCCAAATACCGGGAAAGCAACTGTTTCTTCAATACGAAGTGTTACCTGATTTGTTCTTACATTCGTACCATCCTGTTCGAAGAACTCCAAACGGATAGATTCCTGTATTAACAATTCAGCACCATTTTCCCAATCACCTACGATATAATCAGTAGAGGCTAAAGCCGTTGATTTGAAAGCTGGTATTCCAAAGATGTATAACACACCGTTTACGAAAACAACACCCTGCGGCAGATCGTATTCGCCTGAACCATCGGCTTTATTCTTAAAGAAAGAATAGTAAGCTGCAGGACGTAGCATAATTCCGTTAGCCATGCGCCTGTAAGTATCTTCCAATAAAGAAATATCGTCAATGATTCTTTCTACCAAAACAGCGGCGGTAGAAGTTGAAGCTGTAAAGTTACCTGCAACCAAAATACCTTTCAGGTTTGGCGTATTTCCATCACCGTAAAGGATATTGTAATCTTCTACGTCCAACAATTTTTCAGGAACCCGGCGGGAAAGGAAAGACATAAAGCCCGGTATGTTATTCATTGCTTTCTTAGAAACAAGCATGATACCAGCCAAAGTTTCAAACTTCACACTTGCCTCAACTAAGTCAAGGTCAAACTGCGGTTTTAAACCGGTTGCCAAATCCGTTGCAGCGGCAACTTTCTTTTCAGCGGTAAATGCTGGTGCACCTTCACCAACACCGTTCTCTTTCATAAAGTAATAATCAGTACCCGGACCAGCAGGGCTTGTAGGAAGAAAATTCCTTACATGGCCGATCTGGTTAGGGTTCATGATTATACCTGGACGGTAAACAGCACCCCAAACAGTTCCACCTGTTACATTTGCAGTAGAGAAATCGGCAACTGCTTTAATCTCCATGCTCAAAGTCTTTGTCTCCTTACGGATAAACTTCTGAATGGCATCGTTGTTATCTTCTACCGACTTCTTAACCAATGAAGGCCAAGAGTTGTCGGCTTTGTCGATCTTCTTATCCGGGTTTTTCACAAATGCATCAATAACCGGCTGATTTGCATCGGCAGCGGCTTTGAGTTCTTTTATGATGTTTTCCAGTTCAGTGACCTTTGGATCTGCTTTAGGAGCAGCATCTTTCAGAGCCTTTAATTCATCAGTTACAGTTTTTAACTGTAAAGTGATTTCGTCCTTAGCCTTTTGGGTAAGGGTAGTTTCGAGAGAGGTTTTTAGCTCCGCTAATTTTACCTCTAAATCTTTTAATTCCATAACTCGGTAGAGTTTTAAAGTGATTTAATAAAGTTGTCTATTGACTTTATCGCCTCTACCGGCTCAACTGATAATTCGGGTTGAGTGGATGATTGTGATTTGTTGGTCAAATTTATAAATAATTGTTGTAATTGTTTAAAATAATATTCTAAACTGTCAAAAATTTCCTCGTTCTCATATTTACCGGTACGGATAGACTTAATAACACTATCCATTTTCTTAGTAACGGAATCAACATCAAAGGCTGATTTTGACAAAGCTAATTCATTCGCACCCCAGGTAACCGTTGAACCTTCCCATAGCTTTATCTCGGTTATCTCCCGGTAATCACTACGATCAACCGCCTTAACAGTTTGGAACCCTACACTATGCTCGTCAACTACTCCGTCTGCATAAAGTTTTATAGCATCTCGGCCCCATGAAGTCTGAGAAATAGTTGATTCAAAGTAAAGCCCTTTGCTATCTTCTTTTACCACCAGCTTATTATTCTTTACACCGGCCAATGGCCTGAATGAATCATGCTGGTAAAGATGTTTTACTCGGTTGTAATTTTCTGAAAGGGTTTTCTTGTAAGCCCCTTTGGTTATTACATCACTGTCACTATCCTTGTTTCCAAAGATTGAAAAGTAGCCGGTGACAACACCGTTCTTTTCGTCAATATCCTTTATAGAATCGGGACCAGCATTGATACCCTTATATTCAAGTATGTTTTTCATTTCATTTATTTTAATAACTTGTTACTTCCGTCCAATCTATTGTTATACCAGCCGTCCATGTTCCTGTAGCTGGCACCGCCACACTCCTGATACTGATACCTTCGTTTTGCGCCAATACCAAAGGATGCTCACCGTCACCGATTTCAGCCTGCCATAGTATTGTTCCCGGTGCAATTATTTCTCCATTTAACGAAGCAGTTATAGGACCGGCGGCTGCAATGGATGACAAGGCGTATGTTTCCAATGTTTTTGTACCGGCTCCGAGTGCTGCAGTAGTTGCTATTCTCATGTCACCAGAGGCAACCAATGTAGCACCCATTGAAGTACGTTTTTTCAAAAGAGCCGCAGGAGTTAACCCTGTTCCCAATGTTCCCGCAACAGTCCATCCAGTAGATTTAATCAAATCAATTTGCACCGGAACACCTGCCGCAAAAAACGTAGTGCTTACTGCCGCCGATATTCTTATTTTCCGGATCACAGCAAACCTTGTTGCATCTGCCCACCGGAATTGAAATATTTCAGAGTTGCCAGCTAAAGCAGCAGGTAGAATACCTGTAAATCCCCCGTAAGTATAAGAGCCTAGAGCCCCGCAATCTATTGGCTTATTAGTAACCCTGGCCGCACCGAACAGGGTGCCGTCCATTTTCAAGGCTACACCATTGCTATCTATAATCTGAAGTCCCATTGTATAATTATTTTAAGTTTTAAATTATTGCCATCTCCAAGCTACTTTAAATTTACCGTAAAGCATTGCATTAATGCCGCCTATATTCCTTCGCTGCACATCTTGTTTTCCTGCACCAGTGAATTGACCTGCACCTAAAAACCTTCCTAATGTAACAGGTGGTGGCGGTATCAATTCGTTAGTGTTGAAACCATGAATAGAAAAACCAACACCTTCCGATATATCCCCTGCAACTACTCTTATTGATTCCGCTAAATGTTCATCGGACGTATGGTCATCAGTTGCGGCTGGCATTATCCAAGCCTGAACGATAGAAGTAGATAATATCCCATCCTGTCCAGTGATTGCAATGGTCGCATGATTACTACCAGGCAATGCACCAAAATCTATTTCAGCGAGTCCTAAAGTACCGGCATCTGCTCCGGGGTTGCCTTGCGGCCCCTGTGGCCCTGTTGCGCCGGTATTGCCTGCTGCCCCCTGACTTCCTGTTACCCCTTGTATTCCCTGAATACCTTGCAATCCTTGTTCACCTTGCGGACCTTGTGAACCTGTTGCACCCGTTGCACCTTGCAACCCGGTATCACCTTTTTCACCTGTATCTCCCTTATCACCTTTTGCACCCTGTGGACCTGTTGGCCCTTGTGGGCCTGGATCACCTGGAACTGCAAACGGTATTGGGATAGAGTTGTTAACCAATACAGCAACTTCCGTTGTTTGTGTAGTAACCGCTACTTCATGCCCCGCACCAGTAGTCACTGTTACCTGATAGCCAGATGTTGTATTTACTACAATACTCATTCGGTATCGTTTACTATTATTTTACCAATCTGGATAGTGCTGATAATTCCGCTCCCGTCCGATTTTTGAACATCGTATTGGTAAGAACCTGCTTTTAAAACTGAAACATTAGCAGCTGATACAGCATATTCAAGAGCATTGCCAGAAACTCCGATGCCAGCACCATTAGTTAATGTTTTTATCAACTTAGTGCCTGACCTGATATTCATAGTTATTGTACAACCAGTAAAACTTTCTGCCACAGAATCAATAGTAAATGAAACAGGAGGTGTGACAAAAGTATCTCCTTCGTTAAAGTAGTAATTTATTACTGCTGCCCGGCTAAGATTTACAGGTGTCATATCAATATAGTTTGCCCGGTATTACGTTGTCCCGGATAAGTTACTACTGTTGTTTTTCGTTTCGGTATTAAGTTACCGTTAATATCTCTTTTATTTACGAATGCCGCTTGGCATCTGCAATTAATCGTACTTGCCGCACTTCCTTTCGGGTCACCGGGGAAAGCTAACCTATCACCGTTTCGTGGATCTGTAAACTCATCACCGGCATCTATCTTGGTACCGTTCAAAGCCACATGATTCGCATGGTCAGAAGGCTTGTGGCCTCTAGTCCTGAAATCTTGAACCGATAACCATTCTTTTTGCTGTTCGTACTCGCTGGTCGATTCTTGTGCTGCCGAACCAACATTTGAAGCCCTGTTAACTTCAGTACGAACTATGCGAGCCGCCTGGTATCTTTCAAATGGCCAATGCTCTAACTGGTCAATCATACCGTCAACACTTAAACCCATCGTTACGCCGGCGGTTAAAGCCTTCAGCAATGCATTACGGGTTGTGTTGGCTACCTCGAAGGTTATTTTTTCCAATAGAAAGCGGTTAAGGTAATCAGTTATAAACTTCGTCCATTCAAGATTAAATCCAAAACCCTTCTTTTGATCTACTACAATCCTGCGGTAAGTAAGCCGGGCATGGCGTAATCCTACATCAGTATATAATTTACGTACCACTTCGCTTAGTTCCACGTTTCCGATTTCAGTAGATAATTTACTTATTGCATACTGGTAGCCGCTTGTTTTCAGGTTATCAATTACAGCCTGCACTTTCACATGGAGAGCCTTACGAACTTTCGGGGCATACAATACCTCAAACTTTCGGTTGACTCTTAAATACTGTGATCGTAGTTCACGCCTGTTCATTACTGTTTTTTAATTCTTCTTCGTAATATTTTTTAGCCCTTTCAAACCTGAGCCACTCTCTTTTTGATTTAAAGCTGGCACATCTTTTCTCCTTTGGTAAAACAGGGTAATCTTCATATACCCTCTTTTTAATATCTGGTCTTTCATTAAATATTACTTTCTCCATTATTCAAATCATTTTCAACATCAGTCATTTGAAATTCTGTTAATGGTACCCTGCCTGACTGCTGAACCCAAACCTCATTCAATGCCTCATCATCTATTGATTCAAGTCCGCAAAGTTCCCTTTGCTCATTCGGCGATACAGCTAATAGTTTCGAAGTCCAGTCTGCAACGTCTTTGACATTGTCCTGCAACTCTGAATAACAAGACATATCGAAATCAATAACTTCACCCGGCTTACCGCCTAAATCCTTATGCAGTTTATGATTGAATGAATCCCTGTATGATGTAAGTTCAGGTAAGGCACAACGAAGGGTTAATGCCTTTTCAGCTTCTTGCTGATTGTTGTATGTTTTATTGTCCGGGTCGTTCAATAGCTGCGACTGAACACCGAATACTGAACACAGGCGGCGAAGATCCCACTTCTCTGATTCGATCAACTGCATATCTTCAGACGAAAGGCCAATAGGAATCCAACCCATATCATAACCGCCTAAACCAATCCGACCCCTGTTTTGCGTGCCTGTCCATTCGCCAATCATTGTAGATTTCAGCCGGTCAACTTCCTGAACAAGCAACTCACCATCAACCTGACCCGGTACTCCCTTCATATGAAGAACACCCTTTATCCCTTCATTTTCAAATGCGCTGGCACTGGCTGTTAGTGAACTGTTATTCCTACCAAGCAACCTTAACGCTGCTTTTAACGGGCTGATACCGTATAACTGCATCCCGTTAATATCCCAATTCGGATTCCAATATTTTTCATGTAATATTTCATCAGGTAAGTAAGTCAGGTTCGGCATCATGCTAAAACCGTACTTCGTAACCCTGGAAGGGAAGGTATCGGTAGAATAAATATCAATGTACTGTGATGGCAGCATCCACATTTCTTGCGGCAGTCCTGCATTGGCACCACCCTTCAGTTTGTTGAACCAAGTATATTTATTCCCGGTTAATAGCCTGAACCCTACACCGCTGGCTACATGGTCACTCATGCTTTCATACTCATTAGGCCACTTTACCAATTCGCCCAGCTTACCGGGGTTCTTTACTAAGGTTAATGCTTTTTTATGCAGTGATCTTGATTGCAGGAATTCCTTATGCGAAATATTTGATTTTCTTTGGATGGAAATAAGCTGCTTATATGCTTGCTCGTCCTCAATTTTGTAAACACCCCAATTCGTAACCTTAACCTTATCCATTATCAACTTAACGATGCTGTAAACAATATCGTTAATGTTGTAACCTTTGTTTATGTAGTTTATTTGATTGTCGGGGATGGAAACGAGCCTGCCGTTGATAAGCTGGTAAGACGTACCCCGGTTAACGGGAATACTGGATGCCTTAGCTTCCAGGTTTCTTGACAATATACTCATGTAACGACAGGGTTAGAGTTTCAATGGATTTATGAATTACGCCCCAAATTTGGTGAATTAAATCAACAATCCACTCTATTAAGAGCAAAGGTATATAAAAAATGTAAAGAAGTTTACGCATTACGCCACTTTAGTTGCTGTTAATACAAATGCCGGTTTAAGTTCGAACCAGTACCTCATCATTATTGAATCCCAAAAGTCCGGCGACCTTCCCAGTATTTCCTTCACTTTTTCTTTTGGCACAACACCCCGCTTCAAATCGTTATCAACAGATTTTTGTTTCACTAATTCCATTTCTTCAATAATCAGAGCCTTAACCGATTCGTCAACTGATTTCAAATATAGTAAATTTTGATTAACAATATCAGCCATTCCATAACTGCATTGTGATTTCAGGTTGTCGAAGTTCTGTTTGTACATTGGATTTTTTGGTGATGGCAACGGACTTGAGTTGTTGGCAAACCCTTTATACTTCAAGAAATCTACCAAGCCGCCGCCAACCCCATCCTCATCTACTATTACATCAGAAACGCCAACACCCATTTCATATCGCATCGTTTCTACGATCTGACCAAGCTGGTCAAGCCCACCCCTATCAAGCACTTTCATACGTTCCAATATAAAACCAGACCAACCCATTATTACAGCCCTATCACCACCATAACGAGCAACGTCAACGGTAATACATTTACGCCCTGGCAAAACGTGATTATTACTGAAGCAATCAATAATCTTGTCATAACTCATTAATGCCGCTGGGTCATCATCATACTCAAAGTTCCCATGAATCAAACGCTCAATAGTGATCTTATCAGAGTTGTTCAATATCCCCTGCACATACTCAGCCGCATCTGGAGCTGGGTTATCAGATGGGAAAGCCTGAATAAACTGGTAAGTGCTTTTTAAATTCCCTTCTTTGAATGGCTTGTAATACCTGCGATAAACATGGCCTTTATCAGGGTTGAATGTTTCAAGAAACTTCCTCCCAATCTTATAATCTCCGTTCTTACAACGTCCTGTTCTTGTCCAAAGAATATTTATTGCGCCTTCATCCGTCTCAGCTGATTCATCAACAGCACAACCCGTTAATTCCAACCCCCCAAACCTTGTGTATAACGGGTCTGATGGCTGGTAAGCTGTATCGAGAAGAAAGATAACAGATTTATTTGCGAAGGTGATAATGTTGGATTGAGCATTATAAACATAGTGTTTGCCCGGAATTAGGCGGCACTCTTCCAAAACTTTGAATAAAGTTATCAGTGTTGTTTTTCTTAATACGCTTAATTCCTTACGACCAAGCCCCCATGCAGTAGCTGGATATGCGGCTGACATTGATACCAACCAGTAACAAAGCAGGTAGGACTTCCCTCCGTATGCAGCACCGCCATAACCAATGAAGTTGGTTGTGCTATCCGTTAAGAAGTTCCATGCTTTTAGTTGCTTTACACTTGGCTTAAAATTTATCTCTGGTTTCGTACTCGCTTGCATCAGGGTAAAGTTCGTTAAGATTTATCATTTTACAAGTGCGGTCATTAGTGGAGAAAAACGGACCGGGTGGAATTAACTTCCCGTTACGAATTTTGTTATCTGGTAACTGAACACCACCACCGATAAAGTTACCGTATAAAGATTTGCAAAGGTACTCTTTCGTTTGAGGCAGGTTGTTCGCCTCTCGGTATTTCGTTAGGTTAATCACCATCGGAGTGTGGATGTCGTAGAATAATCCATCGGGGTAAACGCTTCGGCAGTTAATAACCCTGCCTACATATTTGCCATGTACTCTTGCTTCCCTTAGCGTTGTGGAATAGTAGTTGGGTAAGTCCGTGCTAAAATCCTCGGTAGCAAAATAATCATCGTTGCTGTATAAAAAATCTTCATACGGAGAAAGCAATATCTTGTTTACGATATTCCACTCCTTTGCTCCGGTATCAGTAGCCGGTGTATGTTCGCCCTGATACCAGTCTGGTTTATCTCCGATCAACACAACGCCGGATATCGAGAGGAAGTGTTTGACCATTGAACGGATTGCGTAACGTAACTCAAATCCGTTGTTCGGGTCGAGACGGTATGGGATGAGGAGTTTCAAGTGTTGGTTGCCTTCTGTGAAGATACAAATCTTTGTACGGCTTGGACATAGCCATTAACGCCAGCTACGCCATTTTTATAATACTGTTTTTTCATATTCCTGTTGTGGTTTATAGGCACATTCCCGACAATTTTCTTTTTATAATTTTTATCTGGATTAACAGGCTGTCCTCCTATATCATTAACTCCACTCTTTAAAACCTGTTCACCCCTTATAATTTCAACTCCGGTAACAGATTTAATATTTATAATAGGCATTGCAGAGGCTAATCTTCGTATTTTCTTAAACTTTGCTTTCTTTCCCATATCTCTACCCGGTTACGATCCGGTAACATTTATAATTTCCTGAGCCGCCTTAATAGCGTTATCGCAATCAATTTCTTTTTGGCAAACATTTAAAATGTCTGCACTGCCGAGTAGTGCAGTATCTACGTCTATTTCGCTAAACAATCTCTTTACAACTCCTTTGCTATGTTTAGTAATAACCCAAAACCCCTTACAGGTTAATATTTGCCATATTGCTTTTAGTTTACGTTTCATACTTACTCTATTATCGGCACAATAAACTCCCCTTTATAGCCCGCTTCGATGCATTTCAATTTGATAGCATCAGCAAAGTTCCAGGACAAGATTATAAGGAAGTCTGGCGGGTCTGATTGCAGCCTATCCATAGAAACAATCTCAATGCCTGTTCCCGGCGAATATTTACCAATCTTTTCGGGGGTTTCATCAACGATATATTGCAACTCAGTACTAAGCCCCGCACAATTCAATAGTGTATTTCCTTTTGCAGATGCTGCGAAAGCAGCGACCTTATGACCGCCCGATACAAGTGCAGCTATGCCATAACCAAACTCATCAATAACTTGTTTCGCTCTGATAGCAAAATCCTGGTACAAAGTAATATCCCGGTATCGGTATTCTTTCAACACAAACTGCCGCACACTATCATCAGCTTCACCATAACCAATATGCACACGAACAGAACCGCCATGAATATCTTGCTTTTCTACCCTCATAACTTTTAAACCAGTACCGTTGCAGAGTTTAGTTATTGGGCCGATACTGAAGTAGGATAGATGCTCAAAATAAATAGTGTCGAATTCTCCCTTATCAATAAAATCAATCAGGTAAGGGAATTCCAGTATCAGCACCCCCGTTGGTTTTAATACCATTACTGCCGCTTCGATAAACTCTTTAACGTTGTCAACATGGGCAAAGACATTTGTTGCAGTAATCAGGTCAGCCCTTGGCCAATCGGTGTTCATTAAGTGCTTCGCTGCCTTAACTCCCCAAAACGCTGTGTACTGTCTTATACCTTTTTCTTCACATATCGGAACCATGTTTGCAGCCGGATCAATATTTAATACCATGCATCCTACTACCTGGTTAAACTCATTCAGCAAAGCCCCGTCGTTACCGGCAATGTCAATGTGAAATGAATCTGCATCAAGCCCGTATGCCGCCTTTAATTGCTTTGCCATCTCCCGACAATGGTTTCGATAACCCTCGTTTATAGAACTTCGGTAAACGTAGTGGCTGAATAGCGTAGACGGGTCAATGACTATACTCAACTGACTTAGTCCGCAATCTTCACACAATAGAACCTTTAACGGGTATCGTTCTGCAACATCATCTGGGCTATCCAGTAGGTTGTTACTTAACGGCAGCATACCTAAGTCGATATACTCTTTTAGGTTTTCATTGCCGCAAACCCGGCAAGCGGTGTGGTTTCTATACATTAGTTATGAATTAATAAAATGCCATCTACCGAAATAAATTTATCCTCGCCGTAAACTTTTATAATATCTTCAAAGTACGTCCAGTCGCTGTACGGTTCATCAATAACCCGCCAACCGATCTCTTTAGCAACTGCTGCACGAACCATCACCCCGGCGCAATCCATATACCCTAACGCCGGTCTGCAATTTACTATTTTCCACGATGCATACGAATGAACCATGTGGGAACAATAGGAAGCGACACAAGACGGCTTACGTTCAAACCCTCTCATTAAGTATTCGCAAAATGTAGGCACATGGTAATTATCAGCGTTGGTGATAACAACAAAATCAAACAGATGGGCATGAGATTGAATATACTGTTGCCGTATGTAATGACCCCACTTACCACGATGCTCAGGTGTAGTAATAAATTTAATCCGCTTGTCATCAGGAACGAGTGCTGCGATATTATCCGTATCAGGGCCATCATGTACCAATAGCAACTCCCAGTTTTCATGGGTCTGTGTAATCATTGAACTAATAATCTGCGGGTAGTTCCTGAATACCGGGCAAATCACTAACACCCTGTCGCTATCAACATAATCCCCGAATAAATTTATATGCTCCCGTTTCCTGTTCAATCTTCTATGATAACCGGTGTCCCATAACGGGGCTGACTTATCAGAGGTAAGCTGTATTGCATTTCCTTTTACCTGTTGAAGAAAAGTTAGTCTGGGATCCCGATGCTCAAACTCATAACATTGCCACTTCGTTGTAATCGGGTCGCCGGTAAATTGAAGATGCGACGCTGTGCTTGCGTCAATCATAAACCCAGTTGTCCTGATATGCTTCTTTACAAAAGGTGATATTTGCATGGCCGTAATTCTGCCGGGTTTATGTGCATCTTCATACTGCTTCATAAAATCAGTTGCCATAGGGAATACATCATCCGTACACCATAATAATTTATCCCATTGCGGGAACCCTGGCAATCTTCCCCTACATACATCTTGAAAAGCCCCAATGTCAAAACCTACATTTTGACGGCGAATGTAAGTAACGTCTTTACATAATTCTTCCCACTCTGGATCTGGTTCATCGCAGTTATGAATGATAACCGTATTAACGGGATCGCACTTCTTCAGGCAGTCAAGCCAATGGCGTATATTGTCAATGCGGTTGTAAACTATGATTACGAGAATGGTCATGGGTGTTTGTATTACTTTGATGAAACCATATAATCTTCATCGTCTAAACTTGTCGGCTTTGGCAATCGGTTGTTAGTATCTTCGGTTAACCAAACAGGAGCAAGACTATAGCTAAACCCTCCTTCATATTCATCGGTTTCACTTGCTGACTCCATGTCTTTTTTAATTGCTTCCATACAATCTTCCAAAGAAAGTGTTATGTCAATAGAGTCAACTGTATCGGTCAAATGGTAATAAAGTTTCTTTTGCATTTTTTTACCATTAGTTCCTTATTAATTTTGCTTTAATAACCGTATCGGTAACAAATAATTTATCACCATACGGAATAACTTTCACCCTGTTGTTTTTAATTACAATATCCGCATCCTGGATATAGTGCTTAGGAGTGGCGCAGGAGGCAAGTATGAAAACCATTGCAGTTACAAACAACTTCGCCATTGCTTTTATATTCTTATTAGCAGCTTGCTTACTGTTCAGTATTTCACTATGCGCTAACATTTCGCCGTTGGCTGCATAATACTTCACTCTGAATTTTCCTGACTTTGTTTTGATGATTTTTGTAGGCATGGTTAGTGTTTTATTGTAGATAAACTTAAGGCCGGAACAATAGAAGTCGTATCACTGCTAACCGAGGTAGGCTGTGCATCTATCGAACCGGCTTTATGTTTGTAAATATTTTGCATGATTAACAATGATACGATACTGCTAATATACTAAAAAAAACAAACCCACCAAATAAAAATAAGGCGGGGGATATTTCAACTGCTATGATTCTTCTTTTGGCTGAACAATATTGATCGCAATCGCTGCCATCTCCACCGGGCCGCCATCAGCCCCGGTAATCTCGGAACGCTCAACGTAACCTCTGTCTTTAAGCTGTGTCTTAGCAGCAAAGATAGTGGCTGCAGTATCACCATCATTAATCAGCTTAATTAGTTTAGATTCAATAAAGTCTTTCTTGTATTCTTTCAAATCTGCAACAGCTGCTTTATATCCAGGGTCATCTTCCAGCCATGTGTAGTGAGTGGTTCTATCAATACCGACCTGCTTTGCAGCATGGGCAATAACCCCAAAGGAAAGTGTTAGTGCTTCAAGCATCGCCTGTTTTCTTGCTGCCGTTGTAATTTCTGTGCCTCCTGCCATGTTATAAAATTACACCATTTTTCTTAATCAGCAATGATGGGTCAAGTTTACGCATACGGTCAATGATTACCTGGCAGGCAGTTTCTTTGCTTTTGTAAAATGTTAGTTCATCAACCCGGTACAATTCAAAACCGTTTTCCTTACACCATTCGTTCTTTCTTTCATCCCTTACTTTTGCGTGTGGCTGTGAGTGCCAGTAACTGCCATCTGCTTCAATCAGTATGTTTGTGCCACCTATTGCCATGTCAAAACTCCACCTGCCTTTCTTTACTTGCCGAATAAGTTGACCATTGATGTTTACCAAATATTCAAAAACTGTTTCCTCAAATTTTGAAATTCTATTGCCTTTAACGTAACAGGTATGGTTGCAATAAATCTGCTTTCTGCAATACTTGTCATTCACTGCCCGAAACTCTTTACCGCAAGTCCGGCACTGTTTTACTTCTGCCCGTTGTAAATGTGGATATGCTTTACCCTTCTTTTTGCTTTCCTGATTTGAACGATATTTATAACCGCATTCTTTAGAGCAGCATTTAAACCGGCCTTTCCTTTCCTGTGCTGGTATTACATAAAATTCTTTGGTACAAATAATGCAGTTTTTATATGTGCCGTTCTTAACCATTGCTTAGTTCTTTTTCAATATCTAAGTTACGATTTACACACTTGATAACCAACGATTCATCCAGTTTTTTCATGCGTTTTAAAATGACGGCGCAGTATTTGGGGTCGAGCTCCATTCCGTAGCATTTGCGTTTAAGTTGGTGTGACGCTACCATTGTTGAGCCGCTTCCTGTAAATGGTTCAGCTATCAAATCTCCTTCATTAGTTATTGCTTTAATGTATTCAGATGGTAATTCAATTGGAAATGTTGCAGGATGGTCTTTTCTAATTGCACCTAATTCTGGATTTGAGTAAAATACTGATTCCATTTCTTTTAATGCACCTTGAAATCCAACTGTTGAATTTTTCATTGAACCATCAGCTTGTCTTACTTTTCTATGTGTTCTTTCTTTTTTAACTGATGTTGTTCTTTCACAAGTTCTATTTATATCTTTAAATTTCTTGCCAAAAACAAATATCCATTCGTGTGCAATAGGGAAAAATGCAGATTGATTACCAATACTACCAGCAGATGGCTTTGCCCAAACATTCCAACTTAAAAATTTATAACCATTATCTCTTGCTTTGTTTATATAATCATTCCAATATTCATTAATATCATTATCTTTCCTTTGTATACCTAAATTAATGATTTGATATTCACAATATTCATAAAAAGATGTAATAAATTCAACTAAATTAGTTACTGATAAATCTTTACTCCCATTATATTCCCTCATATCTGAATAAGGTGGACTTGTAAATAATAATTCTGCCTTTTGTCCGTTCATTAGCTTTGCCACCGCATCACTATCAGTTGAATCACCGCACAACAACCTATGCTCCCCAATCTCATACAAATCGCCCAATACGATGTCCGTAATAACCTCATCCGGTATCTCGTAATCATCCTCGGTAGCTTCCGGTACCACCTTAAACGCATCTGGCATATCCAGCCCCCAATCGCAAAGCTGCTCAACATCCCATTCTATTTGCAGGTCAGCCCAATTATGATCTCCATAACCGATGTTATCTTTGATCGTGTAGGCTTTAAGTTTTTCGACTGGAGTATCAGCAGAAAGAATCTTACATGGCGCTTCTTTATATCCAAGTTCGCTCATGGCTTTTAGTCGCATATTGCCGGCAATCACAATAAATTTATCTTCAAATGGGAAGACAATAAGCTCCCTAAGATCAAGCATTTCAGGATCTTCTTTTAGGCTTTGTAAAAGTTTTAGGTACTTATCATCTTTGATAAGCCGTGGATTTTTTGGAAGTCCTGGGACCTGTCCTGTGTTGCTTTGTAGTAGGGAAATTTTAATTTGTTGGGTTAGAACCTTTTTTACGACTTCCATAAGTTGGGGTTTTTCTATGACAATCCTTGCAAAGCGTTCTTCCATTAGAAACATCAAATCTTAAATCAGGATAGTAAGCAAATGGCTTTATATGATCAGCCTCCAAACTGCCGCTTTTATTACATCCGCATAATACACAGGTGTGTCTATCCCTATCATACACTTGTTTTCGCCAATGGTAATACTCTTTACTTTTCCTTAATATATCCAATTCCGATCTCGGTTCCCCTGATCCGATGTAAACACCGTAGCATTTTGAACAACAAAATTGAGGAGCCCTACCGGTGTACCCCTTTTCGCTGGTAAACTCTTTTTGGCAGGCCTTACAAGCGTACGTCTGCCGCACAGAAAGCCCGTTTTTAAATAAAGGATGGTTTGTACCGGACTGATTTAAAGTAAGTAGTTTGGCACGACAGGCCATTGAGCAGGTTTGCCTCCTTTTGAAGTGGGATGGTTTGGTCTTAAATTCACATTGACAAATTAAGCATTTTTTTAATGTGATAGTCCTGGGGTTATTAGGGTTCTCTTTTAGTAGGTTGATGTCGATTAACGTAGGTGCCATACTGCTAAATTAGGAATAATTGTTGGAAATGGGAAAAATGGATTGGTAAATGCGCTGCCCTTCTTCAAGTGTTCGGTAGATATGACGGATAGCTCCTTGCTCGGCCATTAGTTCGCCCCACTCATACTGGCCAAATATTTTCTTGCCCTTTACGATCCGGTCCCGTGTTAATTGGTTGTTGTCAATTTTAGCCTCGATGATATGTAGCTGGTTTTTATAAAATGCATGCATATCCCAAACGCCAGGGAGTAACCCAGTCGCTTTTGCTAAGTTGGCCTGATAAGGGTTTAAGTGTAATCCGTTAGGTACTGCCCACATTAGTTTACGGAATTGAGGATGTTCTTGCCATGCCCATAGCCAAAAGGATGCTTGTAGTTGATCTTCGGTCATTTTCTTTTTTTAGGATGAATACATTTTAAAGAGTAACCGACCATACCTATAAATCTAATTTTCCAAGCCTTTTTAATTCGTTTTTTTTCGCAATAATTCGTTACGAAATTATATACCTGGGCGGTGTTATCTGCTTTGATTATAACAGATTCCCCAAACTTAAGGTGTAAGCAAGCTTGCTCCATTGCTGTTTTAGAAACTCCCATTATCATTTTTTATAATAGGTTACATTTTTTTATTTGTAACCTCTACAAATATAGTGATTATCAGTTATTATACCGACAAAACCTTTAAAATTGGCTTCCTTTATTACTATACAG
>OFQX01000050.1_pt1 | contig 34713 bp, 26 predicted proteins | sample 1542951 | NCBI WGS metagenome assembly OFQX01 (sample SAMN07774215, study PRJEB24372) | wastewater metagenome | isolation source: WWTP Novara (Effluent) | place: Italy: Novara | collected 2015-12
CGATCTCGAGATCAACGCCCGCCTTAGCGTTGTCAGCGTAACCGCAGACCAGCTTGAAATGCTCGGCTTCAAGCCGGTAGCCACCGACAAGAACGCCAAGCTCTACGACGCCAACCGCTTCCCGACAATATGCCGCCTGATCTCGGAACACGTCATGGCACTGGCGTTCAAGAAAGCGGCTTGATCATGAACGCACCAGAACAACACGACATGCTGATTATTCCCGATGATTCCAGCATCGCGCAGCGCCTTATTTGCCGGGTAAATTCGGTGGCCATCAAAGCCGCATTTCCGTTCATTGCCGAAAACGATGTCAGGTTTTATCTGTGTGGCGTGAATATCAGGCCACTTGCAGACGGAAGCGTGATGGTCGTTGCTACAGACGGTCATCGCTTCATCATAGTTCGCGATCCAAAGGGGTATTCCGAGACTGAAATTATTGCCTCAGTATCGAAAGACGCGATAAAGCATGCTGGGCCAGCAGTCACTTTCGATGTCATGAATAACGGTTCTGCAACTTGGAACGATGCGGCCGTGCAGCCGGTATTCGTTCAGCCAGGGAAGTCTGTTATCGACGGTGACTTCCCGCGTATCGAAACTGTTGTCGATTGCACTGGATACCTTGAAGGGATCAGCGGCGCGGTCAATATGAACTTTCTGGCAGACGCGCTCAAGGTCAAGTTCGGTACCAAAGCGCCAGCCATTCGATTCTTCTCTCGCGATGAAGATTCACCGCTGTTGTTCACCATGTCAGGAATCGGCGAGGTCGAAGTGATCGGCGGAATTATGAAAGTTCGCGAGCAATCGGACTGGTTGCCGACATGGCTACCCGAACCTGGTGAATTTAAGTTGCAACAAGAGGCTTCATCATAAAAACAAACATCGCCAAATAACACTTCCTCAAGCGCCTTCCAACGCGGGCGCTTCTGGAAGTGAATCAACCAACTACAGGAGGTAATCATGCAAATGCACGGCGTCACCAGTTCACAAATATCGGAGATCGGCCACGATCCGAAGACCAACACACTGGCCGTCCGCTTCAGCCACGGCGGAACGCTCTACCACTATGCGGGCGTCGACGCCGAGAAGTTCGAGAAATTCAAGGCTTCCGAGTCGCTTGGCTCCTTCCTTGGAAAGAACATCAAGGGCACCCACGAATTCACCAAGATCATCGAAAAGAAGGAGAAGAAGTAACATGGCATCCAAGAAAGCAAGCAAGCCGGCCATCACCGACTACAAGACCAAGCGCGTTGAATTGCGCATGAACCAATCGCAGTTCTGGTCGCAGCTTGGCGTCACGCAATCGGGTGGCAGCCGCTACGAATCCGGCCGCGCCGTGCCGAAGCCAACCCAAACGCTGATTGATCTCGCTTTCGGATCGGCCAAGGAATCACTGAAGCGGCTCGCCGATCTGCGCGGCGTATCGGTCGACGACTTCATCAAGGCGGCAAGCAAATGATTCCAGCACCAGGCCAAGGCTTCAGAACTGGACTCGACATCCAGTTCATTGCCGCTCCCTATCCGCTGCCCCATGCCGCCGCCGCCGATCTGATCAAGGCTGGCGAGCGGGCTATTGCTGCGCGTAAAGCCGCCGAGCGTTTCAAGGACGAGCACGACAAGCGACTGCAGGCCGAGGACCGCTACAACGTCGCAACGTCCGACATCCTTTCCATTGAACAGGCAATCCGCGGCGAGCATGGTGTTATTCACACCCGGCCTGGTTTCCTGCCTTTCTCAGATGGGAAATAACATGGCATCCGTCAATAAAGTAATAATCGTTGGCCACCTCGGCAAAGATCCCGAGGTGCGCTACACGGCAGCGGGAGACCCCATCGCCAACCTCACCGTCGCTACGTCTGAAAGTTGGAAGGATAAGGCGACCGGCGAGAAGAAAGAACTCACCGAATGGCACAGATGCAACTGCTTCGGGAAACTGGCCGAAATCTGTGGCCAATGGCTGAAGAAAGGCGCTCAGGTTTATATCGAAGGTAGCCTGCGCACGCGCAAATGGACCGATAAAGAAGGCCAGGAGCGTTACACCACTGAAATCAAGATGGATCAGATGGTCATGCTCGGCGGAAAGTCCGATGGAGGCCAACGACCGGCGCGTGATGGCGAGTATCAGCCCGCCCCGGACAAGAGCAAGCCGAAGCCGTCGTTCGATGATCTCGGGGACGATATACCATTCGTTTCTAACATTTGTTTCGTTTCTGATATGATGGGGGCTCCAAAATCATTACGGAGATCACGTCGTGGAGAAAGTGTGCAAAGTCTGTTTGATAAAGAAGCCGCTAGCTGATTTCTACGCACACCCCAAGATGGCAGATGGTCACTTGGGTAAGTGCAAAGAGTGTCAGAAGGCATCGACCGCTAGGGCAAGAGCGGCGAACCCAGATTACTACCGTGAGTACGATAGAGAAAGAGGCAAGTTGCCGCACAGGATCGCTCATGCGATAGAGCAAACTAAGAAATGGCGAGACGCCGATAAACGAAGGCTTAAGTGCCATAACTCTGTCGCAAGAGCTTTGCGGAATGGAGCGCTCGAACCAATGCCTTGCACTGTATGTGGATCAGAAAAGACAGTAGCTCACCACGATGACTACGATAAACCGCTTGATGTTATATGGCTGTGCCAAGCGCATCACAAACAATTACACGCAAAAGGTAAATCATGACAGCCCTATTCCAACTCGCAGCAGAACACCGCGCCCTTTCCGACAAGCTGCACGACCTTGACCTTGATGACCAGACGATTGCCGATACGCTTGAATCTGAAAGCGGCGATCTGATCGAGAAAGGAAAGAACGTTGCCGCCGTATTCCGCAATCTCGAATCTGACGCCAAGCAGATCAAGGAAGCCGAGCAGCAACTGGCCGAACGTCGCAAGGCTTACGAAAAACGAGCCGAATCGCTCAAGCAATACCTGAAGACGAACATGGAAATCGCCGGCATCAGCAAGATCGAATGCCCGTGGTTCGTTATCACGCTGGCACAAAACCCGGAAACTGTAACGGTTGATGACGAATCGGCAATTCCGCGCGACTACTTCAAAGAGATTCCGGCCAGTTACCAGCTCGACAAGGCGCTGGTAAAGCAGGCGATCAAGGACGGATTTGAAGTCCCTGGCGCGCATCTTTCCCGTGGCACGTCGCTACGCATCAAGTGAGCAATCATGCAAATCCGCATCCTGAAAAAACATCCTGACGCCATCATCCCGGAATACGCCACCGCAGGCGCCAGCGGACTTGATCTGCACGCCCGCATTACGCAAGAAATCTACTTGCATCCCGGCGTCAAATTCACCTGCCAGACTGGCATTGGTATCGAGTTACCGGAAGGATTCGAGGCGCAGGTGCGAGGCCGTAGCGGCATGGCGAAGAACCATAGCGTTTTCGCGTTTGTCGGCACGATTGATTCTGATTTTCGCGGTGAAGTCTGCGCCATCCTGATTAACCACGGCGATCAACCCTACAAGATCGAGCCGAACCAGCGGATTGCGCAGTTGGTGATTGCGCCGGTGGTGCGGGTTGAACTGGTTGAAACTAGCGAGCTTACGGAAACCTATCGCGGCGAATGTGGATTCGGGAGTACAGATATGGAGGTGGTAGCGTGAGCCATACGAAAGAACCGTGGATATTAGGAAAAAACAGTCTGACCGTTCTCGACAAAGAAACTGGGTTCATGATTGTTAACGCATATAGCAACAACCTAAATAGGCGAGAAGATATGAAGAGAATTGTCGCCTGCGTGAATTGGTGCGCTGGAAACAGCACCGAAGGAATGTTGCGCGCAGTTGAAATTGGTCGCCCATACGAAGTCGAGAGAGACAAGGCAATCGAGCGGGAACTTGAGACAACCAAGCAGCGCGACGCATTCAAAGATGCTGCGGCATTCCATAAGAGCCGTGCCGATGATGCAGAGAAGCAGCGCGACGAACTGCTGGCGGCGCTTGATGCAGTCAATGTATCTGCTGTTTGTTTCGCTAAGAACGAATACTCGATTAGCGCAGATGCTATTAGCAAGGTCGAGAACGTCATCGCCAGTGCGAAAGGACGGCAATGAGCCTGCACGCCCTATTCGACAGCAGCGATTCAGCCAACTTGCCGAGCAGCATTCAGGAATGCGCAGACTTCCTGCGCAAACATAACCAATGGCGTCGTGGAAGTGGAAGTATCAAGATGTGCGATCCGCACGAACTCGGATTGAACATCGAATTCGCCGTTGCGGTTCTTGATGCGATGGCCGGGCACGATCATCTGATGGTCATTTCCGCATTCAGATACTGCCTTGGACGAATGACCTACGTCGTCAGCGACTGCGCGTCATGGCTCATCAAAATCTGGCCGTTTCTTAGCGAGCAAACGCAAAACATCATCAAGCGAGACATTGAAGAGGCTTTCAAAAGGGACGACGAAGCGAGAGCCGATGACCGCGAATACAAACCGCTAGGAATGGACTGTGATAGGCAGCAATGGGAGCGCGTTAGGAGGCTGTGGAAATGAGCGAAACAACGAAGCACGACCGAATTTACCTGCAAGTCTGTGACCACGAAGGCGATGAAAATTTCGACTGTGAATTTGGCGACGAAATTACTTGGTGCAAAGACCGCATCAATAATTCTGATGTTGAGTATGTTCGTGCCGATTTGGTTGCCGAACTGGAGCGCCAGCTCGATATATCCAAAGCTCGGGAAGCTGCATACCGCGAGGAAGTGGTCAAGCTGGCTGGCGAACTGGCCGAGCGTGATGCGGAGATTGAGCGATTGTCCGAGCATTGCAGGGACTACGATGCTCAAGCCGAAACCGATGCCGGAATAATTAAATCTGATGGCAAATCGGATTCGATTGCTTTGCAATCAATCACTTGTGATGCAACCACGAATGATTAACCGCGCTTCGTGGCAAATAATACTAAAGCGTTGCATTTCTGTAAACAAAGGGCGAACATCCAGCGACTTAACAACGGAGTTCGATCATGGGTACATTCGCAATCTTCTTCGGCGCCTTCCTAGCCTGGCTGATGTGGAGCAGCAAAGGACAGAAAGAATCGTTCCTGTCCTTTGCTTGGGTCGCCATGCTGGCTATCGGATTGCTCCGCGTCGCCTATCTTGCTATTGCATGAGCGGATTCGCCCGCTCGTTGAACTGGCGCATGACGGCGGTGATCTGCCCGTCGACCGCCACAATCGCCGACCTGTTGGCGTCTTGCTCGATCAGATCCCGCTTCTGCGCACGGAGCTTCTGCACTGCACGCTCGGCGTGATTGCCGGCCATGATGAGGCGCACCGCCGGGTTATCCGCCAGATACTCGGCAGCCTCGGCCCGGCGCCCGTCGCCGATCAGTCCCTTGTATTGCAGTTCGTGGGCATTGATCTGCTTCACGTTCTCGTAGAACTTGGACGACTCGCCGGCCTGGCCCTTGGTGTCTCCGACGAAGCGGCCTACCAGCGGAACCTTGTAAAGCGGCAATTCCTCGCCGGTCATCGATGATTCGCCAACCTGCGCAACCTTTCCAAGTTCGCGGCCGACGCCGCCGGTCGCCTGGCCAATCAGGTAATCGATCTGGTCAGGGGTCGGGCTGAACATCCCCGGCTTGTACTCGGTTCCTCCGGTGATGAAATTCAGAGACTCGGAAATCGCCTTGCTCCATACGGTCGCCGTATCCTTCGCTCGCGTGTGGCCCGGCGTCGGGTTCATCGCGTTGAAGCTCTCCTTGTAGATCGGTTTGCCGGTGAAATCCTTGTTCTCTGCCAGCGCCGCCAGCGGATCGATCACGGACGGGGTAAGGGTTTGCAGGCTGAAACCAGCATTGCCCACCGGGTTGAAGGTTTCGGCCAGCATATTGCCGAGCGCGGCGATGTGCTTCAGCGGGTTCTTCATGCCGCCCATTGCGAACTCGGTGGCGATCCGGCCGACGCCCGGCAGGACGTGGAAGCCGAGCGGCATGGCCAGCGTCAGGTACTTTCCGTCACCTACGGGCAGGATCAGGTTGCGCTCGCGCACGAACTCGGGCGGCTCATCATCATCGAAGCCGGCAGCGGCCAGCAGTAGCGCCTGCATCGATCCAAGCAGGATGCCGCCATAGACAATCTTCTTGCCGGCCTTCGACAGCTTCGCGCCCTTCAGATTGCCGTTGTTCGAGTCGAACAGCGTTTCGGCCATGCGGGCAGTGCCTTGAACGGACGCATTGAAGAAGGCATACAGGGCGCCGACTTGCGTTGCCATCTGCCCCTTGCGGTTGAAGTTGACCGTGATGTTCTTGGCCAGGCTCGCCGCCCTCTGATTGCTCAGTCCGCGCTCTTTGGCTGCCTTGTAGGTAGCAAGTCGAACCGCATTCTCCATTGTCTCGTTGTAGTCGGATAGCCAGCCGAACACGCCGCGAGTCAGTTGCTTGGCCTTGCCTTCCTTGAACTGCGCAAGCTCATCACGGACAGCCTCGGCGCGCTGCTCGGCATTGGCGTACTGGTCGCGGTATCCTGTCTGTCCGCCCTCCTTCTGGAATTCCTCGAACAGCTTTGCCCAATTTGACGACGGGGTTTGACCCTTGCGGTGCGCCCGGATGTAAGCATAGATCCCGCGCAGCGCATCGACCGTGTAGCCAAGCACCCGCTTTTGCTCGCCGGCCAGCGGCGTAGATGACAGGTTGAGCAAGGCGCCCTGCGCGTCGCGGATCAGGTTGATGACGCCAAACACAGGGTTGTATTGGGTGTTGACCGACGCTAGGTAGCGCGTCGCCTTGCCCATCACCGACAGCACGCGGCCCAGGTTATCCACGTCGAGGTTCTTCATGGCCATCGCCATACGCATCGCCCGCTCGTCTCGCTCGTTGAAGACGATGTAGTGGTCTTCGCCATTGATGCGGGTCAGCAGGACGTTATCGCGGCTCTTGAAGCCAGGAACCACACGTTCATTTACCCGGTCGCCCCATGTCTGCTCGATGTCGCCACCGGGAATGGTGCGTGCCAACTTGTCGGCGTCTGCCATGTTGGTGAATTCATCTACCTTGGCGCCCTGGGCGTCGACCACCGTGTAGATTGCCGTTTCCTGAACCACACGCTCCTTCGGCGCCTTGTCCAGCGTCCAGAAATTAGCATTTGGATTCTCGGCAACCAGCCCGGCAAGCGCATTGCTGACGCGGTTCTTTTCAGCGCGGACGATGTTGCGCTCACGCTGCATGGTGATATTGGCCAGAATGTCGACCACCTTGCGCCCTGACCCCATCGCTCGCTTGCTCGAACTGCCGCGCACGCTGAAACCCTTGCCGGTGCCAACGTGGCCGCTATCCACATCCTCGCGTTGCAGCGGAACGTAGTGCTGATAGGCATTGTTCCAGGCGTCGATGGTCGATTGCTTCTCAAGTCCGGACTCGACCAGGATGCGCTGGCTGTTCCGGTTGATGGCCTCCACCTTCGTCGCCATGGACTCGAATACCCGGCGCTGCTCGGCGCCCAGCTTGGCCAGATAGGCACGGGCATCAGCCGTCTTGATGCCAGATCCGCCATCCGGCATGTCAGGATTGATCTTGGCGATCTGCTTGTTGCGTTCCTCGGCATGGCGGTTCCACAGGTATTCCTCGAAGTCGCCCATGTCGACCTTGGCATCCTGCATCTGTTTGAGCAGCGGACGAAGTTCAAAGTCGAGGAAATCCTTGACGCCCTTCGCTGACCGGCCGTGGAACAGTTCTTCTTGCAGGTACGGATTGAACTGGTCGTGGATATTGCGTCCGGCGCCAATGATCGCCTGAACCACGCGCTTGGTATCGATGTGCTTGTCTTGCAGTGCGTAGATTACGTCATCGAGCTTTGACGGCTCGGACACAGACCATCCTTCGTCGGCGATGTTATAGCGGATACCGTCCGCGTCGGAACCTTCCGACGCGCTTGGCTCATTCGGCATTACTGACCAGTTGAAAACCGCTTGCAATCCAGCCTGCTCGCGCAACCCGTTATATCTCTCCCTCGCCTGCATAATCATTCGGCGGATTGGAGCGTCCTTTGGTGATGTACGCAGCCGGTTATCAGAATAAGACCCTCCGAACAGGCGAGATTCATATTCAGCCATCTCGCGCCGAAGTTTTTCCGTTGCGACCACCCTTGATCCATCGCCGGCAGAGGTAGGCGCTTGTGTGCCGGCGACGGTATCTTTGTCGGCCATGCGGAAAACATTATCACTCCCGCGACCGGCAATCAAGTTGAACCTCGGATTAGTACCGCCGTGCTCTGCCTTGACGTAAGAAAGCAGCTCGGACATACTCATGCTGCGCCCTGCGGTTCCGGCTGCCGCCCCTTCTTTGGGAAGGTGTGCATCAGCATTCGGTTTCGTGGGGCTTACTTCATCCGACGTGTCGTAGTCGTAGAACTTTTCCCCGGCCCTGGTTTCCTTCACGACCATACGGGCAATGTATTGCTGGCCACCCATCACGAACGGCGCATAGAAGTGATGGACTGCTGAGACATCCATTCGATCAGCGGCATTCTTGTTATTCTCCGACGAGACAAGAACGGCATTTTTCAGAAGGTCCGGGATGGCAGCCACCGACCGCGCATGCGTTTCCTTGCCGCCGTGGCTCATTGCCTTGTTGATGCCCTTGCGGCCGACAGAAATATCCCACCCGGTCGCGTCGTTCTTGAACGACTTTCCTTGCAGATTGGAGCGCATCCAGTTCGTTGCCTTCTCCTGCGCATTGCGACCAAGCATTCCATCAATTTCGCGCCCGGTAACTTCGGCGAACGGGATTGATTTACCTTCTGAACCACGGCGAATGGCCATGTCCTCGCGCATCACGCCGACGCCAATTTCGAGCGCCTGCGACAGTGCGCTTTCCTGATTCGACGGAAGGCCAAGGATGCCGCGCACGACACGGACAAACCAATGCCAGGCGTTTGATAGCGTGCCGCTTGCCTGCGGTGCAGCAATCGTCTTGAGCACCGCCTGGAACTTCGGATTGCTGAATGCCTCGGCCACGAATTCGTCCACGTCGGACATGCCGTACTTTCCGGCGAGCTTGCCAGTGTTCTTGACGTGATCGAATAGACGCTTCATCTGCGCCGAAGCCATGCCGTTCTTTTCAAGTGCCTTGAGCGTTGCGGCGTGCATCAGTTCATGCAGCATGTTGCGCTCGGCGGCGGCCGGACGGAACAGCGCCACCGTGTTCGTCTTCGGGCTGTAGGCTGCGGCGTACTTCTTGTCGTTTCCGGCATTGAATTGCCAGCCCTTTGCCGTGCCAACCGTCATGCGCGGAGCGATGCCGGTCTTCTGCAACAGCTTGGCCAACTGGCGATAGAACGGGTTGCGCGACGTATCGGCAATGAACTTCAGGATCTCGGCTGCACTCTTGCCTTCGGCGGCCATGCCATAGATGGCCTTGTCGGCAGGCGACATTGAGGAAGAGTCGGCGACGTTTCCGGCGCCATCCTGAGCCTCGTCTTCATTGGTGACACTGACCGGGTTCATGGCCATGACGCGCATGATTTCATCGAGTGCGGCGCCGCCAATCTTCGGATCGGCCGGAATGAAGTAGCGTTGCTTGTATTCGATGCGCTCGTTGATTACGCCAGCATCGCGCAGGTTCTTCTCGTCCTTGAAGTCAAACCAGCGATTGCCACGGTCCAATTCGACCCGCTTCTGTCCAGATACGGTAGCCAGCTTGAAGCGAATTCGATTCGACATTTCTACCGTGGCGCCGCCAATGACTGCCTTAATCAGTTCTGCGCCAGTCATCTTTGCTGCTGCGCTCTGAACATTCAGGCGGTTCATGGTATCGGCAACGTCCTTGTCCATCACCTGACGGCCGAGAAGGCGCCGGCCATCGTCTAGCGACAGGCGGACAACCGATACATTCTCATTGTTGAAGCGGTCCCAAATCGGCAGGATGCCGCCGACAACCATGTGCAGACGACGCGGCACAGTCGTCGGGCGCTCTGCGTTTTCAGCCTCCCATACCGCCTTGGCGTCGGCCTCGGTCAGCTTCGTCCAGGCGGCCGGCTTGAAATCATCGGCATTCTCGTAGGTCGTTCCGCTGGTCCGCCAGATACCGTACAGCTTGTGAATCCGACCCTCTTTGTCGGTGCGAACCTGATTCGTCGTCCAGACGCCGGCTACCCGACCAGAATGGTTGTTCTTGAACCACCCGCCCTGCTTCGATGCGGTAATGGTTGAGTTCGCCGTCTTGAACGAATAGATCGGGTTTTCGACCTTGTACTGGATCTCGTAATACTTTGTCGGCGCCCCGGTCATCGGGTCGGTGTAGACCACCTGTTCGTTCTGAGCCGCCGCGCCCTTATGGCGGATTGTCTGCATCCCGTCATCGAACGATCCAATGCGCTTGGCCAGGTCAATCTGAGCCTCCATGTTCTTCATAAAGAAGTCGAAGGCGGCTTGCTGCGCATCCAGTTTCAGAGATAGCAGTCGATTAAGGAATTGCGTAACCGGGGGAATCTTGCTCTCAACCAGTGCGCCATTGTCGTCGTACAGTCCGGATAGGCCCATCTGCTCAAGAAGATCCGCCGGCATGTCGGCAATGCCAGTTCCCGGCTTCAATGCCTCGAAGAACTGACGCACGGCCATCGTGGCGTACTTGGATTCAAGGTTATCCATCGCCGAGAACATCGAGCCGCCCGCCGTATCGCGCTGACCGGCTGTCAAGGCGCCCAATTGCTCAAGTCGTCGGGCAATCGAGGAAATGAAACGCTTTTGCGCCGGAATATCGGTCGTGATTAAGCGGTAAATTGGCGCCGACACCTGATTGGTCCGATGGCTCCGGCCAAATCCCTGCACTGCCTTGTCGGCACTCCAACCCGGTTGCAGCACATAATGCACGCGCTGCGACTTGTTCTTGTAGCGCCGGTCAGCGTGGAATGAGAATCCCGTTCCGCCCGCCTGCGAGAAGATCAGGATCTTCTTCTTGTCGTTCTTGAAGGATTCGGCATCGGCGAACACTGCGGCAGAACTCCGCTTCTCGACCTTGCGCTTGCCGTCCTGGCTCATCACGACACGCTGCGTCCTCCCGGTGATTTCCGCCACCGCCTCGGCGCCGAACACGTCGATTATCATCTGCAACGGTGAATCGGGAACTTCGTAATGCTTCAGTTCCTCGATCAGTGCGTCGCGCTTGGCGACGGCCTCCTGATTGATGACCGGGTTTCCCTTCGAGTCTTTGGCCAAACGAATGCCTTCCTTACCGTCCTCATCGGTATAGGATTCGTATTGCGCCACAGGGAAAGCCCGCGTCACCAACTGAATCAACTGGTCGCGCGGCGTCAGATCCAGCTCTTCAAGGCTGTCCGCATCCTCGTCTTCTGATACCTGCTGCCCCGCCAGCTTGGCCAGCGCCCGAGACTGGTCAGCCTCGTTGGTATTGGTGATTTGCAGAACAATGGATTTGCCGGCGGCAATATCCTCTTCCATCTGCTTTATCACGCTCGGCATCTGCGATGCAGTGATGATCTGGTTGAAGAAGCGTTGATGCGCCCCCCAAAAAGCAGACATGATGTTGGATTTGATCTTGCCAGACTCTTTCCCGGCAGACTTTCCGCCGGGCATGACGCCGGTTGTTTCCAGCGCGTCATTGATGTTTTGCAACACCACTTGCCACGATTCAGCCAGCTTGTCGTAGGTTTCGCGCTGGTATCCGGTCAGCGTATGCTCAAGGCGCTCGTACTGAACACCGTCGTAGGAAAGCGAACGAGCCAGATACAGGCCCATCTGCTTCAAGTTCTGCGCAACCAGTTCCATGGCGGACACGGAACGGCTCATTTCAGCGACGAAATTCAACACCGTCGAGAATGGCGTCCCGTCGCCCCAAATACCAAGGCGCTCGGCGTAGGCCAGATTGCTGACTTCCGTTGCGCCTGTGGCTGAGACATACATCACGCGGGCCAGGGGCAAGGCGCGTTGCAGTTCCAGCGCCGCCAGCGCCTGATCGGATGGCTTCTTGTTGCCACGCTTGCCCTTGATCGGCACGGCGTTACCCATTTCGTGCGCCTCGTCGAAGACCAGGGCGCCGTCGAAATCCTTGCCAACCCAATCGACAATCTGCTGGATGCGCTCGTAGGAGATTCCATCATCGTTCTGCTTGCGAGCGCCCTTGTTGGCCTTAACCGCATCTCGCGCCGCCTTGGTCTGGCCGCGAATCGTCGGGTATCCTGCAAACAGTACGCCATGCTCGGCGCCGATGGCTTCCCCGATTTTCTTCTTGCCAAGGTCGATCAGCAGACCGGCATCGCCGCCAAGGTCGCCAAAGTCACGCTTGGCGTCGACTATCAGCTCCTTCTTCTTGGAAATCCAGATGGCTTTTTTGCGCCCCTGATTCCAGTTGTCGAGAATCACGCCGGAAATCTGACGGCCCTTGCCTACCCCGGTGCCGTCGCCAAGGAAGAAGCCGCGCCGTGTCTTTCCATCCGGAAGCATTTGCTGGTGCGCCTGGCCAGCATAGACGACGGCCTCAAGCTGCGCATCAGACAGCAATCCCTTCTTGATGATGTCCTTGCCAAGTTTCGGCGCGTAGGTCGGATCGGGCGGAACGACAGAAGCCAGCGCAGCCGACTCTACCAGAGGCGTATTGTGCGGAACCGCACCGTCGATGCGAACCTTCTTCGGGGAATACTGCTCGAAAACAGAATTGCCAATCTCGCCACTGGCCTCGGCGTTCTCGGCCGAGCCGACCTTTACTGCGTCGACAGCCGGTTCATTGCTTCCGCTACGTCCTGCGGCGTTGCCAGCCCCATCAGTTCGGGCGGCATTTCCTCGGTCGGGTCGTCCAGATTCAGCAGATTGGCCACGGCGTCCGCCCAGCGGTCGCTCATTGCCAGCAGCATCGTTGTTTGCTGCATCGCCTCCGCGTCCTCCACGTCCACGTCCAGACTCGGCCCCTCCGTCACTGCCCATGCCAGAAGGTCCAGCAGGGCCGGCATCGTTTCCAGGCGCGGTGATCGGACCATTTTCAGCAGTTCCTCGGCCTCCTGGCTGGCCGGCAGGCTGTTGATCCAGTCGATTTGCTGCTTGATTTTGGGCTGCGACAGGTCGGGTAGCACGAACATTCTCCAACAGGTTGAGTGCATCGGCCGGTGATTTCACCTTGCCAGTAACAACGGCATCGCTGGTCGGGCCAGTCTTGTCGATGACAAGAATCTGGTTATCGAACGTCGTGCCGTACTTCACATAGCCCGTGCCCTCTATACCTAGATTAGCACGTACATTGTATTCCGCCATGATTTTCCGCCACCAATCGCGGAAAGCCGGGCGGTCGGCTGCCATGCCCTCGCCAACAATGGCGACCAGACGGCCCCCACTGTTCAGCCGCTTTAGGGCTTGCTCTATATGCCTTGCTCCATTCATCATGTCGCGCTGCCCTTGCGCCCGGCCAGCGGTCGACGAAAACGGCGGGTTCATCACGATCACGGTCGGCTGGATTTCAGCCGGCAGGATGTTGTTCAACTGCTCGGCGTTCTCCGAAAAATAACGGTCAAACGGCATGTTTTGCAGCACGCCAAGGCGCCGTGACGACAGTTCGTTGACCACCACTTCGCGCACGCCGGCATTCTTGCCGAACAGCGCCATCCCGCCGATCCCGGCAGATGGTTCGAGATAGCTATCGTTGGCGTTCAGGTTCGCCACCCAATTCGCCAGATAGGCATAGGTCGGCGGCGTCGAGAACTGCTGGAATTCATCTTGCTCGGCCGTGCGCTTGGTTTGCGTGGCCACCAGCGCCAGGATGTCGGTATCGAGCTTCTCGATGACGCGCCGCGCCCGCGCCGTATCGTTTTCCAGCGGGTATGCCTGCTTTGCGTCGAGCAGATAGAGGTTGATCCCCAACTCCATCGCATCGTAGGCATCCTTCGGCGAATAGACGCCGTTCGCCTGCGTACCACCAAAGAACTCATCAGCCTTGGCAAACAATGTCCGCCAGTCGAATCGCTCGCCGTCGTCAATCTGCGCCTTGACCCAATCGGCCAGCTTTCGGCTGGCGCTATCTGTCACGTACTCAGATTTCGGCTCTTCGCTTTCTTGTTCCTTGGTCGGCTGCTGCTTGGCCAGGAACTCGGATTCGTAATCCTTGGCGAAACGGATAGCGTAAGGTTTCACGCCATCGCCGAACTGCTGGATCAGGCTGCGGAAGAAGACGCGCACGAAATCCTTGAAAGCCAATCCGGCTTTACCAAATGCTTCTGCGGCAGCAAGGAAGTGCGGCTTTGCGGCGTTGTAGGATTCCTCATCGAAGCCGCCGGGGAATGACATCAACTTGCCCTTGCCGCCGCCAAAGATGGAAACCAGACCCTTCAAGGCTTCATCGATGCCGGTCACGCCATGCTTGGCCATTTCCTTGGCCAGTTCGCCGGCCGTCTTTGCCTGCTCATCAGATAGTTTCGGCGCCGCACGCGGGCCGCTGCGGGCCAGCATCTTGCCTTTGATCTTGCCCTTGACTGCCTCGATGTCGTACACACTCTGAGGTATTTTTGTCGGGTATCGCGGAGACAAAACGGTATAGCTAATGCCGCCCGGCGTGCTGTACATCTCGCCGCCGCCTGTAAATGACGCCTCCCAACCAAGCCCTGACGCGGAAAAAACCCCCATCCCCATGTGCCGGCCATTCGGCATGTCGTGAATGGTAGGAATCCCCAGGTCATCACCGGCAACGAGGATCATCCGGCCTTCTTCAAGCTCTTGGAGAACGAACTGCAAATCCTCTTGCGTCCACCGATCCTTCGGCGTCGTGATCTTCTCGCCCGGTTCCTCGGCCTTCGGCTGCTCCTGCGTTTCCTCGCGCAATGCCGATGCTTCCTCGTCGAAGATGGCGGACAGTTCATCCTCTGACATCCCGACGTTATCTGCTTCGGGCGCCTCGGTAGCGGCAGGCGGCGCTACCTCTTCTTTCTTTTCCTCGCCAAAGATGGCCGCCATCCTTGCCTTCTCTGCATCGATTTTCTTCTGCGCCTCTTTCTCCTTGCGCTGCGCGTCGACCGCATTGATGTTATCGGCCACGTTCTTGAGCGCGTCGAGATAAGGCTGGTTGACCTCCTTCCATGGGTCGACCTGTTGCCACGGCGATTCTGATTTCAGCACCGGGCCGTTGTCGGTCCATTGGATTTCGCCGACCATGCGGTTGAACAGAGCAACCAGACGTTCGCGTTCCTTGGCCATCGGGTACGGTGCTCCACGATAGCTAGGGCGCTTGACCTTGCCATCCTTGGCCCAATCGCTCACCAGATAATCGTCGCGCTTGTCGCTATTGGATAGCGTATCAAAACCCCACGCTTCGGCCATGCGGGCAAATGGCTCGGCATCGTTCGACCAGTACGGCTTGGTCGACCCCTTGTCCAGCGCCAGCGCCTCGCTGTAAAAGCTGGTATTGGTCCGCTTCGAGTCGTTTCCGAAATAATTGTTCAGCGCATAGAGCGCCTGATCTTTCGGAGAACCTCTATCCTTGCGCCCGCCCCAGGTCATGTAACGGCTGCCGGATAGGAACTGCTCGGCAATCGATAGTACGCCTTCCGGATCGCCAGGCTCCTTGACCAGCAGCTTCTTGATGCTGCTGATCGCCTTCTTCAAGGCCGGATCGGTCGTCAGGAAGTCGATGGCGTGGAAGAACTCATGCAGCACAGACCCGTCGCCCCGCGTCGCCGTCACGTTGATTACCGGGACGTGGGTTTCCTTGCCGTCAATCTCGACCGGATGCGCCATTTGGAAGTGCGCAGCATACTTGCCATGGCCAAGGGCGCCAATGGTGAAATACAGTTTGCCGCCGAACGACAGTTGCTTGGGCTTGGCATTCAACAGGCCCGCCATCGTCATCAGCGCATCGTAGGCGTAGTTCAGATGATCCTGCGCCTGCTGCGCAGTTACATACTGGCCAATCACCACATCGGCAAAGCCAAATGTCTTTTTGAACTCGGCCGATGATATGTTGCGCTGGCCACGCTCGTTGGGCAGACCGGAACGAACGATACGATCTAGGCGCGGGCGGATCAGAGATTCCTTGCGGTCGCCGCGACCTTGCCGCTCGATGGCCTCGCTGTTCTTGGCCTTTGTCCATGAGGCGTACTTGGCATCCCAGGCGTCGGACTCGAACAGCGGAAGTATTTCCTTGATCTTTCCGGCATTCGGAGCGAACAGGGCGCCGTTCTGGTTGTAATAGTCAGACTTCTTCCAGTCCTTGAGCTTTCCATTATCGTCCAGCCGGCCATCAGGGAAGAACAGTTCATCAGCCACCTTCTGAATGTCGTCCAGCGTCTTCACGCCTGCGAATGCTTCGGCAAATGCCTTGAGCTTTTCCTGATACTCGCCGGCAATGTCCTTCGAGACAGACAGGCGTAGCGCGTCATCATCTTGGACGTTGCCGGTGATGCGGCCACGGTATCCACTGTACCGGCCGGAAAATAGCTCTTTCGGACCATAGCCATAGCGTCCGGTCTTCCAACCAATCTGACCAGCGCCTTCCCACCAGAAAAATTCTTGGAAGGTCGATACGTTGGCGCGCAACTTCTCCATGATTTCTTTGGCGCCCGGCGTCGCATCATCGTCAATTACGGTCATCGGGAACAGATCAGATCGCGCCGTCGACTTGAGCATGGATTCCCATGCCTTATCGCTGGTGTCAGTCAGCCCGGCAATGTCCTTCTTGACGCGCTCCCACCAGCGTTTCAGCACAACGCCGGTATTCTTCTGCTTCTCGATTCGTTTTCCATCGAACCAGGCCCGGCCTTCCTCGGTCTTGATCCAGGCACGGGCGTCGTTGTATCCCTTGAGATACACGTCGCTATCGTTGGGCAGCGTTGATTTCGTCTGGCCACGCAAAGCATGGTCGAATCCCGCCTTGTACTTTTCAGCGTCGGAACTGTCGGCCTCGATGTTCGCCGCGCCCATTCCCCATTGCAGCGTCTCCTTGTACTGCTCTGGATCGCGCGCATTCTCTTTCTGCTGGTTCTCCCATGCCTTCTTGGCTGACTTATAGGCAGCCTCGAAGAACGTCTTTGGCAACACCGGCTTGCCATCCTGAACCAATGCGTCCAGTGCCGCCTTGGCTTCCGGCGTTGCGGCCTCCTTCTTGAGCGCGGAAACGGTATCAACCACCAGCTTTTCGGCGGCCGTCGTGTAGGCATCGAGTTCCGCCGTGCCGGCCAACTCGTTCAGCCCGGCATCGGCCAGCACCGAAACATGAAGTTCGCGCTCGAATACCTTGCGGCTCTTGGCAACTTCCTTCTGATTGATAGCGGGCGCCTGCTCCTGCTTTGATTCCGAAGCCGCGTAGGCCGCAATCATCGATTTGCGTTCGCTCTCTCCGAGTTCAGACCACTTCGAGCCAGAAATACGATGCACAACGCGGCGCATTCCGCCGATAGTCGATTTTTCTGCAATGGCCTGACGCTGGCCATAATCCATTGCATCCCAGGACTTTCCTAATCCATTCTCGTCTTTCTTGATTTGTGCCTGCGTCGATTCCGTCTCTTTATTGGAATCCGTTGCGGCAGAAGGCGTTTCGTTCTTGATCGGGTTTTGATCGGCCGGCTTGTCACCCCATTTCTCGATCAGCGCGGCTTGATGCTCTGGCTTGATGCGATTCCAAGGCGTGAGCGCCGTGTACTGTTTCAGGCCGGACGCATCCATGATCCACTTGCGGTGCGCTGGCGTGCTGGAAGTCCAGAAGGTAGGCGCCTCCTGCTTGGCCGGGGATTTGGCTTTCTTTTCGGCAGTTTGCTTGCCGTCTCCCTCATTGGTTGGAGTGACATTGCCGACCTTGGTCACATTGCCAAGGTCATGCCAACCGCCGAAATTATCACGGCTTGCCACTTTGACCTCATATCCGCTCTGGCGACCCGTTCCCTTCGCTTTCTGCACCGATACGACGATCCCCTGCGATCCGTCTTTCAGCGTGACGGCATCGCCAATTTTCAGACCCTTCTGGTTATCATCCTCAACCACTGGATGATAGCGGTTCGGATTTATCAACTGTTCCGATACCTGATCTACCCATAATTGCTGCGACTTGTTTTTGTCGGACGGGCCTTCTTGTTTCAGCCGGCCATATACGGCCCTTGCTCGCTCGACCGGAGAATTCGGATCAGGCTCAACGGTAGGCGCCGAATCATTCTCGGCGCCCGGCTTGTTTAGCACTTCGGTTTCGGTTTGCCCTTGCCCATGATCGGCTCCTTGAGTCTGTTGCTGCGCACTTTGGCCAGGCGCAGCTTCTGGCTTCAACTTCGCTGACTGCGGCATCGGCGTGACACCGAATACCTTGCGACGACCGAGCGCCCCGCTTTCTTTCAGGGCGTCAACAATCTGTTGCGGCGTCGAGTTCTCGGCAATCTTCACGTCTTCGCCGGTTTCGTAATTCACCGCCGGCTCATCGCCGATATGGATCACGCCATTCCTGACCGTGACCGGCTGTGCGTTTCCTGGCGCCATGCCAACCGTGATGTTCTCGCCCGCCTTCTTTGATTCTGCTTTCTTCGGCTGCTTGGTCGCCAACAGATCACGCAGTTTCTTTTCCGATTCTGCCGTCAGGTTGCCGCGATCAAGGCGAGCCTGAATTTCTTCGGCGGTCCATTGCGCCAACGGCTTGCTTTGTTTTTTCTCTGCGGGAGGCTGTTGCTGAACCTCAATTCCGCGCTTCTGTAGCTCTGCAATCGCGGCCTCTTTGAATCCAGGCTGTCCGCGCAGCGCAAGGTACGAAAGCTGATTGTCGGTATGCGAACTGACATCAAACTGATTCTCGGCAGGACTGGCCGCCGCAGGACCAGCCTGCGGCGCCGTGGCAGGCGTGCCACCTTCGCCCTCGGGGGATGTATTCTCTGCGGCCTGTGCTGCGGCCTGCTGCGCCACCGTCTCGGCATGAGCGCCACTCTGCACCGCCATGTTCGCCACGGCTGATAGCGTACCAACCACGGGGATTGCTGGTCGTGCAGCAATCTCTGACGGACGAATGTCGGGCTGTACTGTCGCCTCTTCGCCGGCCAGCGCATCCATGCGTGCTGCGGCACTTGCATTTGCTGCCTCTGCCTTCGGTCGGTCACGGGTGATGTCTGCCGAACGAACCTGCGATTTTAGGTAGTCGCCCATCGTGAACGGCTGCTCAAGGCCATCTTCACCGACAACATAGCCGACCTGTTCGTTGAATGCGTTCTCAACGGCCTTTTCGTAGTTCGCCCGTGCATCACCATTCAGGCGCTGCTGGTTAATTCCGAATAGCGCATCAAGACGTTTCTGAATCGGCTCGGGGTCAGTAACCAGCGTGTAGGGCGTCTTCTCGCTTTGCGGGGGCTGCGTGATGGCATGCGTATCAACGGAGTTTCCATCTGGCTTCCCTGGAAGAATGTTGGCCCCTGCACCCATGATGCCGCCGGCCAGCCCGCCCTCAACAGAAGCGCGAGCCAAGCCCTCATCCCACGGCTTGCCGCCGGCAAGATTCTGCAACGCCTGTTCAAGCGCAGACTGAGGAAGTTCTTCAAGCATGCCCTCAGATACAAACCCACCACCGATGCGCTTCGCGGCATTCTTGACCGCCCCCATGGTGCCGTTGCTTGCCTCTTGAGTTGCGCGAGTCGCACCGCCAGCAATGGCCATTTCAGGATCGACGACACCCATGCGTTGAGCAATTTTCCCGCCCATTGCGCCAATGGCGCCGCCCGCGACGCCAATAGCGGCAGCAGTCGCACCAGCGGTACGCGGATCTACACCGTCGTCGACCATCTGGTTCATGTCCTGGCCAGCCATTACGGCGCCTTCGCCTATACCGGCACCCACAGCCGGCGCAAGTTTCTCGCCAACGGTGCGAGCGATGACTCCCGGAAGCTCCGGCCCAATCCCGCCCGCCGCCTTCGACACGCCCCTTGCTCCAATTCCCAGCGCCGCCCGACCGGCCAGGCCGCCGGCAACCATCGATGGAATTGATTCGGCAACCGTTCCGACAAGATGCGACGGGTTCTGGATGTATGATTTTGCAATCTCGCCAGCATCGCCGGTTTCCCACGCCTGATCTACCGCCTTGCGGGCTTCCTGGCGAGCCGGAGAATATTCCGCTTCGGCATCCTTTGCCCACTTCGACGGTTTGAATCCAGTCGCATTTCCAAGCGCGTCGGCGCCTTCGCTGACCAGCGCCCGCCCGGTAACATAAGTCAACGGATTGACCACATCAGCAAGGCCGGTTACGGCGCCGGGAAGTTGTTCGACGCCGCGCTTTACATCGGTTGCGAGATCCGCAAGGATGCCCTTGTTTTGCTTCTTGTTTTGTTTGGACGTGGAATCGAACTGGTCAAATGGATTTGCTTCGGCGCTGGCGCCGGATGCCTCTGCATCAAACTGGTCAAACGGATTCATCAGACACCCTCGGGTAGATAGCCGTACTTGGCCTTGAATGCTTCACCATATTTCTTCGGGTCGCTCTTGAGCATTGCAACCGCAGAGGCTGGCGCCTGCTGCCGAGCCGATGCCTGTGGCTGAGACTGCACCGGCTGGCCGGTCGCCGCATCGAAGATTCCGCCAGGCTCTTCGCCGGTCACTTGGCCAAGTTCGTTGTAAATCTTCCTGTTCGGCAGCGTGATGTAGCGATTGCTGTAGTTGGGCAGCTTCACTTGTGTAGCAAGAATGCCGTTCTTTTCCTTGTCATTCTCCGCGTTGACGTCGGTGTTGCGCATCAGCGTACTGTCGTGGCCGGCTGCGATCTGAGCGTTAACTTCATGCCCTCGCTTTGTGGCATCGCTTTGCATGGCCGCCGTCTGAATATGCGTCGCATTTGTTCCTGCGACATCGTTGGAGTGCGCATTGGCATTAATCGCGGCAGCAATCGCCGCCTGATTTCCGCGTTTTGCCAAGTTAATCAGGTCATCCTGACGCCAGCGCGTAGTCTTCTCGGCATTTGCTGCTTCGATGCCGCCATCACCAAGGATGCCCGGACCGTACCCGCCGGCAGGAATGTCTTTGTCGCGGTTGGCGATCATTTGGCCACGAATCTTGTTCGCGTTCGCCATCCTTGCAAGCCCTTCTGCATCGGAACTCACCTGTTGATTTGCGAGTCCTGTTACAGCAGCCTCTGGATTGGTGTTGGTGAAGAGCGGCGCAGTACCGGGCGCCGTGACGCGAGTAATTCCGTCTTGGCTGGTGCCGTTGACGTTGAAGCTCTTGCCGCCCTGGGTAAATCCGCCCTGTGCGCTGGTCGGAAAATCACCCTCCTTTGCGCCAGTTATGAACTTGGTTCCTGGCACTTCAATATCGGTAATCTTCTTGTCAAACTCGCTTGGCGTCTTGAATTGTCCTTGGGCGCCCGGCGCTGAAATGTTGGCGGCCGGCTTGCCTATTGCCGCATCAATCTTGGCATTGGTTTCGGCAATCTTGTTCGCCTGCCATGCTTTGAAGTCGGATGCCACAGATCCGCCGTCGCCGGTATACGGGCCGTTTGTCAGCGTTTCAACTGTGTCAGTTTTTTTCTTCTCTTCATCAAGAAGACCGCCATTGTCGTAGCTTCCGCCTTCCTTGAGTCCATCCTTGACGGGAGGCTTGCCGTTGGTCGCTTCGATCAGCGCCTCGACCGCCGCAGGACCGCCGAGGGCTTGCACGGTCTTTCCAGGCAATACGGCTTCCGGCGTCTTGCCGCCCGTGAGATTGACCTTGGCGCCGCTAATCTCCATCGGCACCTGATCGATTCCGCCCTTGCCCTTGACGATGCCACCGCGATTGTATCCGGTGGCCTTGTCAATCTGCTCTTTTCGCTTTCCAAGGATGCCGGCCGCAATTCCTGCAATACCGCCAGGCTGCGGCACCTGTTGCCTGGTCTGGTCTGGTTTTGCTGGCTGCTGCACGGCCGGAGCCGGAGCCGGCTGCTCGACAGGTTGAGAGTTTCCACTGACGCCGTACTTCGCATTCATTCTGGCGATCAACTGTTCGGGGGTTTCGCTTGCCATGATTGGCCTCCTGTTCTGCTCATTATAAATGCAATGGGGCAGAAGATTGCCTAAAAATAGGCAATCATCATTCATTGACTTATGCTACAGCTCTCCGCGCTGCCAGACCCTTATCCAGCAGCGCGGCGCTTACACCTGCTGCGACACATTCTTGCTGTTCGACACGCCCAGCGAAGACTGCATGTGGATGTTGTTGAACAGTGCCGTAGCCATCTGTGACAGGGTTTGAACCTCGGTAAGAATGGCCTTGACCCACTCTTCGGCCATCATCATTTGCGATTTAAGGTTCTGAGATTTGGCATCCTGCGCCATATCAGCGTTGTGCTGCGTTCCCTTGAAAGTAAGTTCGGCGGCGCCTGTTCTGGCGTTGTAGTACGCGGAAACCGCAGAAATCAGCTTGCTCTGCGCATCGTAGCCAATCGGCACCAAACGACTGGCGATGTCCGGCCCCATTGCATCGACCTTGACAAAATCGAGGATCGACTTGAGCGCCATTTCCCGAAGGCTGAGAATCTTTTCAACGATCCACTTCTGCATTTCTACCGACATGATGGCGACCTTGCGGCTGGAATCGGCCTGCAAGTCCTGCGCTTTCTGTTGTAGCTGGAGAACCGCGCTCGCCGCAGCGTCCGCCGGCATCGGTAGCCTGCGCGCAGCGAAGTACGCGACCGTAGAATCACTGGCTCGGCCGAGGTCGGACAGGACTCTTGCAGAATCATCGCCCCAAATCTGAGCGGCAATCGACGGCGGAAGTCCGACGTTGGGGTTGGCAATAGCAGCAGACAGCCAGTTCTCTCCCAGCGTGTAAGTCGCTTGCTCAGTCGGGAAATAAGTCGTCTTGAAGCTGTTGATCTTGGCTTCAAAAACCGTGATGAGGTCGAGATACTGCGCCTCGAACTCGGCGTAAATATCTGCTGACGTAACCGAAGTCGGTATGTCGACCAGCGGCTCGGAAACCGTAGCCGGGGTCAGTGTTTCGGCCGTCATTACCGGCGTATTCAGGCTGTCTTTCAGGTCAGCAACGATGTCCGCGATCTTGTCCATCGTCTTGGTTCTGTTGTCCAGGCCCAAGTCCCAAGTCGAGTTGATGGCGGCCTCGAAGGCAATAACCCCGGCGTTCTCCATTACCTCCGGCGGAAGGTCGGCGGCCAGGTCTAGTGGTAGTCCATAGGGCATGATTAAATCCTTTCGCCTTTATTGACGCGCGAATCGTATTGCGCCTGCGCGTTTTCAATACGTGCCGATTCAGCGACGTGGATTGCGTCGTATGTTATACGTGCAGCCTCTCTAATTTCCTCAGCCTCGCTAAGTGCGACCTTGATTCTATTTTTGATTCTGCTCAATTCGACATGGCGGAATTTCAGCTTCTTGGCTGCGCTACTGAGAAGCGATTGACGAGTTCTTAAGTTTCGCATATCAAATCCTCCTGCCGGAAGCAACCGGCGCAAAGCTGACCGAGGCCAGCGTGAAATCAGAACCTTCTGTATTGTAGATGGACAGGTCGTACCAATTCGCACGAAGCCCCTTGCCCGGATCAACACGCTGAATGCGCAATTCAGTTGAACTTGAACGCGCTTCATAGCGGTAGTCTTCTTGATCTGGCGTAGTAACGCGCAATTCCATCGGCGTGTCTGACGCGGCGCCTAGGTAGCAGGCTGGCATCGCTTTCAGATTCTCGCTGCCGAAATCTGTCTTGCCAAGATCAACGTTAGCATCCACTTTGCCAGATCCAGACAACAGGTAGAGGCCGTCTGGCATCGTGGCGTAGCCGCGTGAAGATGAAGAAACAGGCCAGTCTTCGTAGCGCGTCGCCGCCCCGTTCTCAAGGTTCAAGCACCACCCGCAGGACACGACGCGCTTGAACCCGTCCGATTGAACCACCACCGACGTACCGGCGGCCGGTGGCGTCAGGTCGATGTTATCAACCATCATGTCCTTGACCTGCCCTTGCGGGTCGCCCAATACAACGCCGTGGGCGCCGAACCAGCCGACCAGTGGATTCTCCTTGTGCGGAACGACGAAGGCCGTTCCAGGAACCGCTCCGTAGGGGAGCACGTCCTTGACCATTTCAGTGGCCGCGAAGTCTGCGCCAGCAAAGAACTGCGTGATGTTCCCGTAGGCCACGTAGACACCGAACTGCGTAGGAACAACGAGATCAATCGGCGCCGGGAAGGTGATGAATCCATACCCAGGTGCGTCGCCTTCGATGCGCTGCCGACCGTCAATCGGGATGTAGTACCCTGGCCTGGCTGGCTCTCCGATGTTGATACGGCTGCCTGACACGGAACACAGCCGGCCATTCGCCATGAATACCTGCGTTCCAGCCGGTAGCGGCTGCTCAAAGCGGCCGTTGCTTTCGCGCAAGCGGGTAGGCTCTGCGGCGATGTCGATACTTGCCGTGCCGATTGCGTAGCTGCCAACCCACATCGGGATTGACCCATTCACCGTCGACAGATAGACGTTGATGTGCGTTGCCCCCGGTGACGACCCTGGCAAGGTGATGCGGATTCCACCTGTCGCCGACAGCGATGGATTGCTTGATGCCGAGATTCCGCCCTCTTCTCCGGTGGCGCTGTTTGAATAGCTGACGGCCACTTGGTAGGCGCCTGCGTAAAGCGCCCCGGCGATGGTTGCACAGGTCGGCGCGTTCGGCGTCGCCATCCCCCATGGGTACGCTACGCCGCCCTCGATGCGCCCGGAGTCGACGCCGTTCGAGTAGTAAAGCGAACCGTTGTACTCCGACCAACTGAGCGGCGCATCCGAGGACAGAACCTTGAACAGCGTTTCCGTGTAGCCTGGCAGCGTGATCGAGTAGATCGCCGACCCACGCCGCAGATAGCCGGCTGTGTCGCTGGTCAGATACAGCGAATCCGCGTTGCTCATTGCCTGCACCAGCACCGCAGCGGCACGGCGTCGAACGTTACCGCTATTGGTGACGTTGACATTCACTGCATCCCGCAGCCAGCGTCCTTTGTCCGTGTTCAGCGCGAAGTCGGGAAGCCGGTTATTGACGCCAAGGAAGGGTCCGATAGGTTGTGTTTTCATTACGTGCCTCTCATTCAAACCAATAGCCTGGCGGGGTCTTTGCTGAATCTCTACGCCAAGGACACACGACATCAATAGGGGCTGGAGCGGCTACTGAGCCAAGGGCAAAAAAGCCGCAGCCCCACTCTCGCGTAAGCTCGAAAACGCTCGGGCTGGCTGCCGTAAAGGTAGCCATGTCCTCGGTAGTCTTGATTGTTGCGCTAAAGAGGTACCGCCCGTTCCCATCTATCGAGTACCAGTGCGGCACAACGAAGCCGATCCCCGAGAAATCACCGTTTGGCTTGGCGGAAACTGCTGCGGCAAACTCTATTCCGTAAGGCAGGCCGGTTCCCCACGCAGTCGTAAAGTCGCTGAACGCGCCGCCTCCGTCCGCGGTGTATCTCAGACTCCTGCCAATCGGGAAATGCGTATTGAATGGGCTGACCCTCGGCCACGCGGTAATGCTCTCTATCCACGACTGCGCTTCAAACTGGTACAAGTCAAGTGCCCGTGGCTCTGAAGCCGTCAAGTCATACGACATTATGGCCGTAGTCACGCCGGTACTTGTGTCGAGCACGCCGTAGCCGTTTTTGTACCAGAGGTCGCCCACCCTTGGGTAAGACCACTTGGGGCCGACAAGTATCTTTGTGCTGCTTATCGGGATCACGTTGGCGCCGTCGTAGTTCCAGGCACCGCCATCATGGCCCGGCATGCACGCAGACACATTGTAGGCATCCCACCCTCCCCCGTTGAGCACGAACAGCTTGAGAAGCATCGTATCGTCGCCTGGCGTTTCTGCCAGCAGGATGGCGGGCCTGTCGGGCGCCACGAACCCGCAGCCGCTGTAAAAATACGCCCGGTCAGTGACAAACGGAAAATCAGGGAGCGGCGTTACTGTAGCTACACCGCCGGCATTTGTGATGGCATATGCCTTCTGCCTGAGAAACGATTCGCCATCCAGATCGAACGGGCGGTCTTCAACGAAGAAGTCTTTGCGAACCCCGGATACACGGCACGATCCGACGTGCCGCATGAAGTAGTATTCCTCCGTCACGTAGTCAACGCTCGCCGTTGCCTTTGTTCCGGACCACACGTAGTAGGTAAATCTGTCGGGGCCAACTATGGCGCCGTTATGCCGGCTGACAACACCGATCCACTTACCTCGCCCATCAGATTGAAAAACATCGACCGGCGTGTCTTTGGCGCGACCGGACGCAGGAGTAGGCGTAGTCGGCATGGGCCTGTTCACGCCAGCGCCGCGCGGGAGGTACTTACCAAGCAGCTTTGGCGAGGATTTGATAATCGTTCCGGGCGTCGTTGTCGCTATTGTTCCGTCGCCTTCAAACTCATGTTCAGGAAATGCAAACACTATTGCCGGCCAGTTATCTTCCTCTGGTTCGGGGCTATCCGTAGTGAACTCAGGAAACCCGCCTTTTGTGCGCAGCATGGTCGTTGTTCCGTCCGGGCCGAGCTGGATTTTTGTCGCAAATGAATCAACGCGCTCAGGACCAAGGGCAGATAGCCAGCGATTCTCTGTGCTTTTACCCTGCGCCTCGCCGCTGCGAATTGGAAGCGCGTTGAAGTCTTTGTCTTTGTCAGCGCCCACTGCTCACCTTTCCGCTCTCTTTTCCGGTCGTGGCTGCCGAGTCAGGCCCATCGGAGACGTGGGCAATTTGATGCTTCACCCCTGTCGCCTCGATCTCTGCCGGCGCTCCGGACGCAGCCGTGACAGCCTCTTCTCCGGTCGCAACAATCATCGACTTCGCGCCAGCGGGCACCAGGTCTTTCCTGTACCCGACATACACACGGACGACGCCTGGCAGGAGGTCGCCCCACGGCGCGATAACAACGAAATCGACCGCGTGCGCCTGCTCATTTACCAGAACCGGGAGGCGCGATACCGCAGAAAGAATGTCTGCCGCTGACGCCGCCCCGGTGTAATCGACAACGAAGAACGCATGCACCCCGGCCGTAGCCTGCGCCGTTGCCGCTTCAAGCGAATGCAGGACAGCGTGCATGAGCACGCCTTGGCTGTGTGTCGCTGTAGCTGCCCCCACGGCGGCGCTGCTGGTAGCGTTTCCGGCGCGGGCTGCCATGGTGGCGGAAGCAGCCTCGGCTGCGCTTCTTGCGGTATCGCGCTGCGCAACTTGCACGGCACCAGGCGTCGCTGACTCTACCTTGGCGGAAGTGTAAGAAGGGCCGCCGTTCACGTAATCAACCGCAGAGGCCGCTTCGACACTGCTTGAAACAGCGGCGAAGGTAACGACCTGGCTGGCGGACGCCGTGAGCGACTCGCTCGCACTTCCACCAATGGCGTTGATCCCGTTGGGGCTGTCGGTAGCGGATGCGGAAGCAACAATAGCCGCAGCGGTAGCGAGCACCGCAGGAGGAATATCCTGTCCGTTCGCCGCCTCTGTGACGCCGACAGAAAGCAGCGTGTAGACCGTGCCGTCGTGGTCCGCCAAGGAAGTCACTACCTCGGCGATCGTCGCTCCAGCCAGATACGAAAGCGTCTTTGCGTCCGCCGCAGAACCAAGCTCAGTGGTGGAAGCCGCGAACCCTGCTGTAGCACTGACGGCATCTGCCGCAGCGGCGGCATTCGCTATGGCCGATATGAACAATGCGAGTGCGTCGTGCGACGCAGCGGCAGTAGCAGAGGCTGCGTGCGCGGCATACGTCGTGGCAACCCCGTTCGTCGTGTCGGCGCCAGTGGCGGCCTCCTCCATAACCCCCGGAGAAGACCCGGACGCACTCGCGTTGGTGGTGTCGAGTGCAGGAAGCGGAGATGCATAGGACAAGCCGGCCGGGAGGTTTCTGGCCGCCGACAGGGTAGCCCCTGCGCTTGAGGTTGCCCCCGTTGAAAACAGCAGCTTTGACAATGAATTCAGCCCCGCCCCGCCGTTGTCACCACCGCACGTGTATCCGGCCAGCGAAGACCAGACGCCAGCCGCATTTTTCCGGTAGTACCACATCGCCGTGCCGGTCGTCATTGTCTCGGAGGAAAACGTCAGCTTATCCACCGAATTCAATGTCGTTGAATTGTCAGTGCCGTTGACGCAGTACCCCACCGCGGCTGTATTGAACGAATTGGCATTCGACTTGACGCTGGAAAGCGAAGCGGCCAGCGTTTCCGTTGTCTCGCCGGAGAAGGTTAGCGCGTGGGTGGTCGCTATGCGTACTATCCCGCTGTTATACCCACCCATCGCGTACCCTTTTGTGTCGGACCATGTGCCGACTTGAGTGTACGCAGCTATCGGCAGCGTTGCGGATATTGCAGACACCGCTTCGGTAGCAAACACCATTGAATTTATCGTGCTTACTACAGACGAGCCGCCGGTGATGCCGCCCATCGTGTACCCATTCGCGCTACTGGATACGCCGGCCGCGCTGCCCAAGACAACTGAAAGTACAGAAGAAAGGGCGCGCGTAGTGTTTGAGTACAGCGATACGCCCTCTATGGAGTCCACATAGTCAGCTGCCAATATGCCGCCGCAAAGATAGCCTTCGCCCCGTGGTGACACCATCGCCGCCGGCCTTCCACCGCGGACCTGAGATAGAGCCATCCCGCCGGTCGTCATAACTTCTGTCGCGTTGTTCATCACATCGACAACGGATAGGTAGCCCGACCAGTACCCGCCGCAAATAAGCATCTTTTCGTGCTGTACCGCTTCTGTAGAAGAAACCACCGTCACAAAGTTTTGGTACGCGGTGGCTTGCGATCCGGTAGAGCTATCCGTTCCGCCCGCGTTGTAGGAAATGCCTGACGCGCCCATCAGCGCCGTCGAGAGTGTCGCCGAAAGAGTGGCGGTTGTCTCCCCTGAGAATGTAAGGGCCAGAATCGCAGACAGGTAGGAGCCGTTAATGCCCCCAGCCATGTACCCTTTTGACGCCGAGACAGCACCGCCCATCGTGGACCTGCCCGACACCAGAGTTGCGGTGACAGCGTAGCTAGTCTCGTTCGAGAATTGCAGACGACTGATCGAGTTGTCGTAAACTGAAAGGTTCGTGAAACCGCCACACCAGTAGGCCGACGTGCTTGAAGGAAGACCGGCCAAGGCAGCGCGGGCAGTCGAAAGAACTGCACCAAGCGTCGCTATGGTGTCAGTCGAGAACGTGATCGCCTCGTTTGTCGTTACTTCATTGCTGCCAGTTTCTTCGCCGCCGGCAATGTACCCCTTGGTAGAAGAACTGGCTCCTGCCGGGGCTATCCTGCCGGCTGAAAGTGTCGCTGATGGCGTCGAGGTCGCCTCGGTGGAGAACAGCAGTTTGTGGACCGTTGATGAGTAGCTGCCGGTGTCGCCGCCAGCGAAATATCCGGCGGTATCCGACTCGACGCTGCCCTGTTTTCCTGTGCCCGTGGGGAGCGTCGCGCTCAGAACGCTCCTTGTCTGGTCGGCAAAAAGAATGGCTTCGATGCTTGTCAGCTGCGACACGCCGCCTGCGACGTACCCCTTGAAGTCAGAAGCCGCCACGCCAGATTGCCGGCGCTGGGTGTTGAGGGATGCAGAAAGCGTCGAGGCCGCTTCGGAAGAGTATACAAGCGTGCGTATTACGCCGACGTTCGAGCCGCCATCATAGCCCCCGCAGAAGTACCCTCGGTCGGTTACTGCCGGCCCTGCGTAGAACGCTACATTGATGTCTGTGCTGCTCGCGCAGGTTGGGGCATCCGCTGCCGTACCGACCGCTGCCCCTGACGCAACAGTAACGAGCGAAGCTAGATCATAAGTAGGCGTGCGCGCCCCTTGGAATCCGCACGGAGACTGCCAAGCGATGTCGAGCACGTTTGCAATCGACGAGGTTGTTTCCGCTGAGAATAGCAGTTTTTCGACGGATACTTCCTCTACCCCGCCGATGATGTAGCCATAAATCGAACTCGACAGTCCTGTGCCATTGATATGCGCATAGGCCAGTGTCGCGGCGGGGTTAACAGCGGCTTCGGTGTCATAGCGTATCGCGTCAACGCCGAGAGACGCGGCAGCTGTATCAGTTGCGTCGTAGACACCGCCACTCCAATACCCACGAGTGCTTGAAGATGTAGGATTTAGCCTACCAGGATCAGTGGTGCTTATCGTCGCCGCAGTAGTGATCGCGGCTTCCGTGTCGAACCGAACGCCGTCGATTGCATTTGTACCAGCGTAGTCGTCACCAGCGATGTACCCTCTAGTTGACGAAGACACGCCTGCCCCGCCCCATCGCGGCACGTTAAGCGTTGCGGAGACAGCGACCGTTGCCTCGGTGTCTAGCCTGAACCCTTCTACCGTACCTGTTGGCGGCTGGATGTCGCCGCCATCGCAGATATACCCACGGGTCGAAGACGATACCCCTGCACAGAAGGCGCTTGCAGTGGTCAGTGTTGCGCCAAGGACGGTCGTGACCTCTGTCGAAAACGTGAGTGCCTGTATGTCGGATAAAAAATTCGCGCCGTCGTAGCCCCCAACCATGTACCCCTTGGCAGCTGCGCCGAATCCAACTGCATTGCGCTTCCGCGGATTGAGCAGCGCCGACGACTGGCCGAACGTCTCCGTGTCAAATCGGAAGCGCCCGACGTTCGACTGTGTGTATGATGGGGATAAGTTTGTAGAGCCAGCCACGTACCCGACGTTCGGGCTGGACGGCACGCCTCCCTCTGTGGCCGCCGCCGTCTGTGCTGTTCCGCCCGTTTTGGTGTCGGCTGCGGTACAGGATTCCGTGACGCCGACATTGTATGTCTGCGGCCCGGATGGCGCATTCGCCGCAGCCGGCAGGAGGGGCTGGAACGCCCACGACATCCTATGCTACCTGACGAATGGACCAGCTTATGCTGCGATCCGTACCGGCAACCCTGTCTATCGTAACGTCCCACCCGTGCATCAGGATCAGCGACGGCGACACCCAGGCCGGGGTGCTCTGCTTTCCGACCACAGTTGCCGAATAGACGACCTGCTGCGTGCCGCCGCTCGTCACCTTCTCCTTGACTTGGATCAGATACTCCTCGGTCGTGGTCAGCGCGGATAGATCAAGAAAGACCTGATACACGCCGTCCGTCGTGATCGCCGCCAGTGAGGTCGAGTTGTTCGGCAGGCTGTACTCGGTCGCCGAGATTGTTGCGCTGCCGGCGTAGGCTTCTGAAATTGCCATGATTTACCCCAATCCCCATGCCATCATGGAAAGTGCCGAATCAGCCGTACCAGAACACTGGACGCGACCGTAAACATTTTCGCCAACCGCCGTTCTATCGAATGCTGGAACCAGGCCGGCAAGCGTCGTGATCTGTTCAGCTGCTGTCCAGATCGACAATGCGTTTTCGAGGATGATGTCCTTGTTCGTCGCATTGCCAGAGGCCAAGTCAAGCGTATGCGTATTGGCCGTCATCGTCGTATCGACGCAGGTAAGCCCGGTCTGCCACCACCACAAGGAGCGCGTCGTCGTCGAGCCAAGCTGCGTCCACGACCCGTCCGAGGTTGTCCCGGCGGTAACGGTTGTTCCGGTCGCCGATGCGGTTGTCTGGCCGAAGCTCTCAACCTTCGTGCCGCACAAGACCGAATCCGGGCGGCGCGGCTTGCCGACCACGGTAATTGCGACGTTGAATGTGGTCGCCACGGTGCCGATAGCTCGGACGCCAATTGAGGCACCCGCAGGGATGTATAGCGGGAAGTAGTAGAAGATGCCGCCGACGTTTGCCGGCGCCGCATGCCCGCCAAGCAGGTACGGGATAACCGTCGTGAAACTGGTGCCGCCCGCCGTGTCGACCCCGATGTCTACCAGATGGTTGCGCGTCGTCGCCGAAGTCGAACCATTGTTGATGTGGATCAGGATGCCGAACGCTTCGGAGGCAAGCGCGGACAGCGCAGTTGCCCACGATCCAAAGCTGCCGCCCGTGCCGGGTGTAACTGTAGTTCCCCACGCCGCCGCAGGGCGCGTCGACAAAACGTTACTGGCTCTCCAGTTCCACGATTGCGGCGGCGTGAACAGCATGGTCAGCGGACCTTTTCTTCAATTGCCCGCGTGTGCGCAGCCGCCAGCGCGATCACCTTGTCGAATCCCGGAAGGTCGTTGCGCATGTTCGCCAGCGCCTCATGGGCGCCAGGGGCATTAAGCTGGCGCGTCAGCTTCGCCTCGAAGTGCGCCGGCTCTTCCGCCTCGAACTGCTCGCGCGTGTATTCGGGGAACTTGGCAAGCTCCGCATTCAGCAGGTTCAACTCGGTCAGGGCGTCGTTCAACAGCTTCTCGCTGTACTTTTCGCCTTCGCGGATTTCGATGATGTCGAGTTGCAGCCGGCGACGGTCGTAGTCGGAGGTATCCGGGTCGGCGATCTTCGCCTCCTTTTCCTCGATGTCGATCTGCGTCCGCTGCTTGCTTATCATGTAGCCCTTGACTGCCTGGACGCGGTTGAACGCCCGCAGGCCGATGGCGCGGTAGGCGCGTGCCGGCGTCTGCTGCGCCGCGATCACGAACGCTTGAGTTTGGAAAGCGGAGTTCTCGAACGGGATGTCAAAGAACCGCGCTTCCAGTTTCTCAAGGACGTTCGGCACATCATCGATGGTGATGACGGAATTAGCCATTTGCCGCCTCGATCTGGTCTTCGTTGAACCAACGCTGTTGCGGCTCACCGTCGCCGTCGTCGTCCGGCCACTCGACGAGGAACTGGCGGTCGCCCTCGGCAGGACAAATGCCGATCTTGACGATAGTGCCGCGCACGACCGGCTTCGGAAGTTCGCAAACCTCGTCGCCGATCTTGAATTTGGATTTAGCCATGGTGTTTCTCCTTACAGGGAGGCGGCGTAGGAAACCGACAGGGTGTCGCCGTTGCTGACCGTCTTCGAGCCGCCAGTGAATGCGCCGGCCGAGTACAGGACGCCCGAGGTGTTGTCGATGGTGCTGACTGCGCCGGTCGAAAGCACGATGAAGCAACCTCCGACCGTGCCCGACGACGTGATCGAGAAGGACAGCGCAGAGGACAATGCCTTCGACCCGCCCGATGCGGCAGACCACGCACACGTCTTGCGCGGCGAAGTGTAGGTCGGGGCGTTGGTAGCGCCGACTTCGAGCCAGCCAGAGTGCGAAGACATCGTATCGCCGACCACCGCCGCCGAGGCGTTGGTATTGATGAGGCCCATGTAGGGGCCAACGATGGTGACGGCCGTTTGCAGATAGCCATCCAGCGCGTAGTTCTTGCCGACCGTGGTGACGACGTTCGGGCATTCTTCCGCCCACTTCTGTTCCATCGGGATCGCCACGAAGTCACGCAGCAGCTTAGCGCCGTTCAGCAGGCGGTCAAAAAATGCCCGCACGCCCTTGGCAGTCAGTCGGTCACGCAACGCCACGTACTCATCGCGGTGACTCTCAACCGGCCCGGTGGACACGACATGGTAGATGCCGTGCGCTTCGGCATCTTCGTGCATCACAGAATCCTTCGACACCAAAACACCGCTACCGGCTACGGCGAAGCCTTTTTCACTATGGTTCATGGCACTGCTCCTTAAAATTAAGTGGTTACTTCGCCGACGATGCGAACGGGATCAGGCTCGTCTCGCGGCGTGTTCGTGAGTTTCAGCTTCGTCACAACGTCCCCGGTTTCAACCATTTCCAGGTTCGTCACGCCGCTCTTGGCAACAAGGGCAGCCGTTGCCGCTGCCGGGATAACAATCGTCGTGCGCTTGTTGCTTGGCGACACGTCGATGTCAATGATGTCGAGCGGCGTATCCGCAGCTTCCGAGGAAGCAATCAGATCCCCGCCGGGCTTGGTTTTGATCTGCATGCGCGCGGAGGCCGACGACAAGTCCTTGACCGCGTAGAAGTTGAAGAACCCGCCGGAGGTATAGGCGCTCCACTCTCGTCCGTTGTCGTTAACCGGGTCGACGCCATTAAGCTCGATGGTGTCTGCGTTGATGACGGTTACTTCGTGGAAGTCGCTGTCCAACGGGGGAATGTTCTCGGCGTTGATTTCCCGCATGCCGCCAACCCGCGTGCAGTACCCGCGCCATGCGGATGGCAGCCCGTGTGCCGCTACAGTAAGTCGGGGGGCGCCGCTGGCAAGAGAGATTGCGGTGATTGGTTTGCGCACGATCACATCGCGGTCTTCCCACAGGACAACCATGGAGAACGTATCGCCACGGGTAATCAGAATTTCACTTTTCACGACAACCCTCCATGAAAATCTTCACCCACTCCCACAGGCCGGCGAGCACAAAGGCCGCAGCGCCGAGGGCGATCGCACCGCAGACAAGCCAAAGCAGGAAATCGAACGCGATCCCGGCGAAATCAATGTTTTCGGTGTGCAGGTAGTTCATTTCCGTGACCCCATGCCGTTCTGCTGCTGCGCTTCCATGCGCACGACCTTGGTCAGCAGTTCCTCGCGCTCACGGCGGCGAAGGTCGCGGTCTTCGTTAATCATCTGCACCAGCGCGGCTTGGCCTTCCTTGAGCGTGCGCAACTCGACTTCCATTTTTTGAACCGTCATCGTCGAACCAAACATTGCGGACACGGCGCCGACCACCAGCACCGCCACCAAGTCCTTGAACTCGAATTGCTTGGCCTGGCCGCTGGCGACCATCGACACCAGCGGGAAACTCTCGATCAGCCTCACCCAATGGTCATTCACTTCGGTACTCCCGTTGTATTTCCTGAATCTGTCGTGCTGCATCCTGGTGGTAGAGCAGTTGCACAGTCACTTCGGCGCAGTCGGCCGCAAGTCGGGCGGGATCAGGTAGAGCGTCTTCGGTGGCTCCATCGACCACGCCGGGGGCGGCGGGATTTGCGGGCATTGGACGGCTACCGGCGTAGCGCATCCGGCGAGCGTAATCAGCGCGAACGCTGTCAAGA
>OFQX01000052.1_pt1 | contig 33527 bp, 26 predicted proteins | sample 1542951 | NCBI WGS metagenome assembly OFQX01 (sample SAMN07774215, study PRJEB24372) | wastewater metagenome | isolation source: WWTP Novara (Effluent) | place: Italy: Novara | collected 2015-12
TTGCGGGTGCTTATGACCCGATACAGGCATCGAGTGGGTTGAGAGTGCCGTTGACGAGCGACTTCCCGCCGTGCAGGCGGACATTTGGAGCCGGGCGAGCGAAGTCGTAGCTCACGGTCATGTCGGTGATGGTGGCACTGGAGCCGACCGAGTCAGGGAACGAGGCGACATAGGTATCATCGAGCGCGACTGACAGCCATATATAGCGCCCGCCGCCAAACGCGCCGGTACAGGGGCCACTCGTGCCTGGACTACTCACGTTACTCAGGCTGCCAAATACGCCGTCCGCACCAGCTAGACGGTAGTTGATCTGCTTGGTGCCGCCCGGCAGTGTCCCATTGTATGAAATACTGCTCACTTTGCTATCACCGCCAAGGTCGAGGAGCTTGCTGTACTGGCCTTTGCGAGCGATCATGTTTAACGGCGCATATTGAGTGGTTGTGCGATTCGTGATCGAATACTGTCCAGGTAAATATATAAACCCGTTGTATAGCGCCACATCCATATACTCGTATTCACTAAAGGCGCTGGTATGCTGCCACGGACCCAGCGTGCCGTTGGGGTTAATAGCGGCGTACTGGGCATCGGGCCTTGGAGTGTTTGTCGTGGTGCTGTTTACACCGCCAATCACATACATATAGCCGCCGTAGGCGATGGCGGCGTGATTGGCGCGACCGAGGTGATAGCTGGTGGTATATTGCCAGGTACCCAGGCTGCCGTTGCCGTTGATGGCGGCATACTGAACATCGTTTTTGCCGGTAGTGTCTTCGCCACCTATGAGGTATAAGTAGCCATTGTAGGCAACACACTGACTATTGGAGCGCGCGCCAGTGAAGCTATTGGCGTTTTGCCATGCGCCGATCGTGCCGTTGGTGTTTTGGGCGGCGTATTGGACGGAATTGTGGTCGGTGGAGCCGTCCCATCCGCCAAGGCTGTAGATATAGCCGTTCCAGGTTGCCATACAGACACCCTGACCGCCATTGCTGACATTGCCTCCGGCCGAAGCCCAGGTACCCAGCGTGCCATCGCTGTTAATCGTTGCGTACTGGATATCTTTGTAATATGCACCACTTCCATATGTTATGCCGCCCAAGATATACATATAGCCATTCATGGCTGCCGAGGCAAAAATGTTTCGGCCGTTGGTAAAGCTGCTCGTAGTCGACCAGACGCCGACGGTTCCGTCGGTGTTGAGGGGTGCATACTCGACGGAATTAAGGTTGTTGTTGCTAGCACCAATGCCGCCCATCGTATAGAGATACCCGTTATAGGCAACGGTTTGCGCCTTGTTATGCACTGTTCCCAGATGGTCTACCGTATCTTCGACCCAGCCGGTAATCGCTCCACTGCCGCCATTGTTTACGCTGGCGAGCTGTACGTTGTTGTAGTAAGTGGTGCCGTTATATCCGCCGGTCACGTACAAATTGCCGGTGGTGGCGACCATACCGATACCGTAGCGTGCTGTGGCGAGGGTGCTGTTGCTGAGACTGGTCCACGTGCCGGCAGTGCCGTCGCTATTGATGATGGCATACTGAGTGTCGTCGTAATAGGAGGTGTTGGTGCGTCCGCCAGTGAGATAGAGGTAGCCATTGACGGCGGTGAGGCCGAAATCGCCCCGAGCCGTCGTGAAGGAAGCGGTGCTACTAAAAGCTCCTGATAAGTCGCCGCTGGTATTGAATCCGGTGTAGTGGACATCGGCGCGCGACGTCGTGCACGTCAGATCACCAGCCGTGCAGCCACCAGCTACGTATAGTTTACCGCCGTAGACGGTTGCTTGCGTGTAGGCCATGCTGGCTGGCAGGTTGCTTGTGGCGGTACTCCATGCACCAGAGAGCCGACCATCGCTCGTCGAACCGCCGGGATCGATCGCATGATAGTAGACAGTGTTGCTGAATGTGCTGCCATTGAGTCCGCCCATGACGTAGAGGTAGTTGTTGTAGACGACTGCTGAGATGCCATATCTGGCTGTGGGGAGGTTGGTGTTGTTGGTATTGATCCAGGTGCCCAGTGTGCCGTTGGTATTGTTGATAGGTGATCGATAGATAGTCGCGACGTTGTTGGCAGCTGTCGTACACGAACTATAGGCACTCGAGCAGCCGCCGATGGCATACATATAGCCGTTGTAGGCAACGGCCGCAAAATAAGTGCGGTTGGTGGTGAAAGCGGTAGTGGAGCTGAAGGTGCCAATGGTGCCGTTGCTGGCGATTGCCGCCTTGTACACGGTATTTACCGGCGTGCCGCCATTGTCACCACCCATCACGTAGAGATAGTTGCCATAAGCGATCGTTTGTGCGCCGCGCCGGGTGGTCGTAAAGGTGTTGCCACTCGTGGTGTAGGCAGTTGTGGTTCCGGCCGGGTTGATGGTCGCATATTGTACCGAACGTGTGCCTACGCCGGATTCGATACCTCCTACGGCGTACAGGCGTCCTTTGTAGGTGGCAAAACCACCAGAGTATCGTTCTAAGCTCATTGTCGTGCTGGCGCGCCACGCTCCGAGCGACCCATCGGCATTGATTTGGGCGTACTGGGTGTCGCCGAAGGCATCGCCGGTGCTATGATCCGTCGCGGTACCGCCAGCGATGTAAGCATAGCCACCATAGACGCCGCCGAAAGCTCCGGTTCGGGCGGTGGTGAAACTCGTGGTAGTACTCCAGCTGCCGAGGCTACCATCGCTGTTGATGGGCGCTGACTGTACGTCATTGTAGTAGGTGCTGCTGCCGTTGTAGCCGCCCATGACGTACATACGGTTGTTGTAGGCAAACGTATTTGCGCCGTAGCGTGCGGTGGTGAAACTCGTAGTAGTACTCCAGCTGCCGAGGCTGCCATCTGCTTTGATTGCGGCATAGGCCACGGTGTTTGTTGCCGAACCGTCACCGCCCCCCAACAGATACAGGTAGCCGTTGTACGCGACCGCTGAGGCCGATGTCGTCACCGACGACAACGAAGAGGTTGTCGCCCACGTGCCGATTGATCCGTTGCTATTGATAGGGGCGTATTCGACCGAATTGACCTTTGTTCCGCTGGTGGTGGTGCCGCCGATTGCGTACAGGTAGCCGTTGTAGGCGACAGATCCGTGTAATGTTCGAGGTATTGTCATGTCACCGCCCGCCGTCCAGGTACCAACGGTGCCGTCGCTGTTGATGGCTGCATATTGTGAATCGTCTTCTTGGGTGCTGCCGTTATTGCCACCTGTCGCGTACAGGTAGCCGTTGTAAGCAACCGCCCCCACGCCTGCAACGCCGCCTACCGAGTAGCTAGTAGTTGTCCCCCACGTGCCGAGACTGCCGCCGGTCAGTTTATCGCGACTGATTTGATCGGTGTCGTACGAGATGTTGTCGCCGTTGCCCGCACCAAAATCCGTACTGCTCGTGACGACGACACTTGGGTCAACTGATAAGGGGTAGGCGAGCGCTTGCATGTTTTGGGCAACAATAGAGAGCATCCCGTCGCGCAAGGTGAAACGAGTATGGGACTTGGTTGTGTTGCCACCAGCCTCGACGATAACAGGGGCGGGAATAACAAACAACAAATGATCTTTGGCGGCTGTTTGGCGGGCGCTCATGATCTTTTCTTTGTCTTGGCCATCGCCAAAGCTGATGTTGCCGTACAGTGCTGGGCTGGCAGAGAAAATACCGAGCGAGCCGTCGTCTTGAATAGTCGCCTTGAGATCGCTCGGAAGGTTGAGCGTATAGTTAAATTCAACTTCATCACCGATTGGCTTATTCAGAATTATATCTTCTTTCATGCCATTCGTTTTGGCAGTGTATATAAGCTGGACGTCTTTTTGTGCTGAGTACACGATATAATCATCGGTTTTGCGGGCTTGTCCGACGTAGAATTCGGGCGCTAGATTAAATGACAGGTCAGTATTGGTGTCGTAGTAGGTTAAGCCTTTGCGGCCATCGCTCGGTATGTCCACGGAGTAGAGACTATTGTCTTTTTTGCTGCCCCCACCGATCTGCGCTTTTAGATCTTCGACCGTGGGCATGCTGGCTTGCTGGCTGGTTGATGAGCTAAGAGGCATGCCGTCTTTGTTGAATTGCCAACTGTCCTTTTCGGCGTTGTAGGCGATTTTACTGGCGAGCGCTTTGTTGGGCGTCCCGACGATGCTGCGGACGGTGTCGGAAACATAGTAGCCTTGGTTTTTGATTAGAAACTCGAGCGTCGGAACGCAGGCAGAAAACAAGACTAGTCCGGCAAGAGCCAGCCAGCGCAAGCGTGGCAGCCAGGTGTGGCGTCGTTTGAGCTTGAACTCTACAATACGAAATCGTCGCCATAGCTTTTTTGCAAATCGCTTTACGGTTGTGTGCGTGAGGGAAAATGTATCTCGGAGTGTCTTCATATTAGTACTTACTCAGGTAGCTTACATTGATATTGCCAATACGCACGTCGCCACTAGTCGGTGACTGCATACGGATACGGAGTGTCATGTAATCACCCGCCGTATACGTACCGGCGCTTAGTGTACACGCAGAGTTATTGGTAGTCCAAGTACCGGTACTGCCAGGGGTCACGCTTACAAAATTACAGCGTACCGTGCCACCACTGTCGCGCGCTTCGAGGGCGATTGTACCGTTGGTAGTATTGCTGGTGTAAGTAGTAATTTCAAGTGGGTTCGAGTTTGCCCAGCCATCAAAGTCGCTTGGGAGTGGTATTTGCACAACCACATCGTAGCTTTGGTTGCTGCCTTGGCTGGTTGTCCATTTGTAGTAGTTCATGCGGTTTGTGAGATCAAGGCTACTGGTCATGGTACCAGTGTTGTTGCTGCCAGTGCCGGCATCTAGCACAGAGCCGGTGTATTCGGCGTTGAGGGAGATTTTCTTGGTGTTGCGCGCCGTACCGTATTTGGTGATTGCGCCTGTTGAGGTCGAGATGATCGTCTTGTTGGCGCTGGCTGGATCACCAATTGTGATCGTTTGGTTGGTGCTATCGGCAACGAACATCGCCGTGCCATTGGCGCGTTGCAACTGGAACGAAGTCGTCGAATCGTTGCCCGAGGTTGGTTTGAAGACGGCGGTACCGATGACTGTTGTCGCGATGTTGCTCGCTATTTTACCTATAGTAATGCTTGTGGCGCTCGTACTACCAACAGTAAGCGCTGCCGAAGTTGTTGTGTCGAGCGCACCGGCGACCAGTACGGTGCTCGTGCTGGTGTTGACCGAGAGCGCGCTCGTGCCAGCGGCGTTTTGGACAGTGAAGGCGTCGGCGGTGTTGGTTGTGGTTTGGACTTTTGCGCCATTGGCTGACTTGTTGATAAGTTTGCCTGTATTGTCGAGCTGGTTTGCATACACAGTACCCGTGCCGAGGTCATTGACGGTGCCGTTGGTGCTGAGGGTGTTGCCTGACAAGTAGTTCGCATCAGCAGTAGAAGCGGTGATAGTGACGCCATAACAGCTGCTCGTGCAGCTGCTATCGGTGATAGTGTTGCCAGATATTGTGTTGCGATCGGAGTTACCAGCGATACGAATTGCGTTATTGTTGAGTGTCGTGCCGCTGTCGTGGATCTTGTTGTTGCTGACGGTGTTCTCGAACACGTTTTCGACCGAAACTGACACGCCATCACCGCGGAATGAGTTGCCCGTGACATTGTTGTAGCCATTTGCACCAGAGTCGTGATAAATTGAGACGCTGTAGTTGACGGAGGCGTCGAAGTTATTGCCGCTCACTACGGTGTTAGTCGCGCCGTACAACATGATGCCGTAGCTATTAGCACGGAACACGTTTTGCGTGAGTGAGTTGTTGGTGGTTCCGGAACCGTCCGCACGAATAGCGTAAGAGTTTGTCGTGAAGACGTTGTCTGTCGCGTTGTTGTTTCGTGACGAGCTCTCATAATAAATACCAAGTGTTGCGCCGCCAGCGTCCATGCCCCTAATGGTCGAGCCGCTGATGACGTTGTTGTCCGACGAATTGTAGAAGAGGCCCTGGCTGCGGAAATTGCTGAGCTGGATATTACGGATCGTTGAACCGGTGCGGCCAGCTGCGTAATCGCCCATGTTATTGAAGTAGATGCCGTTTTGGGTGCCGGTAGTATTGAGTGTGTCTTGGCCGTCAAGCTTGAGGTCCTGGATAGTGATGCCCGTACCGGTGCTGGTGTTGCTGTTTACGATCAGGTTAATGCTTGCGTCGAGGTCTGCAAGTTGCACCAGAGTACCCTGACCGATACCTGCGAGAGTGGTGTTGTCAGGGATTGCAATCGGTGCATCAGCAGTATATGTACCAGCTAGCAGGATAACTTTTTTGCCGCTTGCAGCGGTGAGGGCACTGTTGATCTGCACTTGGTCGCCATCGTTAGCCGATCCACCATTGCCGTCCGCGACATAGTCTGCCGCATCTTTGTCTGATTGTGAGCTATTGCTAGCAGCGACAATAAGGGCTTCGGTGCGGTCAGCCTGCCACTTGCCATTGGCGTAGGTAAGTAGCTGCTTGGTTGTCGTATCAAAGTACACCATACCCTCGGTAGGGCTGGCTGGGCGGCTGGTGGTGTTGCCACCGGCAAGGGTGAGGCTCTTGCCGGCCGCTACGGTGACATCTTGGTTGAGGTTGATGCTGGTGGCGTTGGACGAGCCGATTTCCAGCGAACTAGCACCGGCGGTGTCTATTTCGGCCACCTCAAGCTCGCCGTCGATACTCGTGGTGACGCCAACCTGGCCAATAGTGATAGCGGTCGCACTCGACGCACCAATCGAGAGGGTTTGGGCGCTACCGGTATCCAAGGCGGGAGCGGAAATGCTTGCACCCGCGCGAATGATGCCGTCAAGCCATAAATCTCCCGTTTGTAGCGTCATGGTATTTTGCAAAAAATCCGCAGCTGATTTGCCACCAAGCCGGGCCGCATTCATGGCAAACGGGGTAGAAGTGAGTCGTTTCATCGGGAGCATCTCGCCGTCGGCCGTACATGGCGAAGAGCCAAAGGTAGTACAAGCCGTGGCTGATCCCGCGACGTTCATCGAAAGCCATAGGGTGTCTTGGTTCCAGTCAACACTAGAGCCAAATGGGCTTACTGTGCCCAGCTCCACCGAGAAGTAGCCATTTTTCACTTGGACACCACTGGTGCCGCCGTTGTTGACATAATTTTCCGTCCACTCGAGCGTACCACCAGAGTTTCCGGCAACCGTGCCGGTACCATCTTGGTAGATTTTGAATTGCATATTGTAATACCCGTCGGGTACAACCCCGCCGGTCGCGCTCAGGAGTCGCCCCTGGAAGCTGAGAGTCTGATTGACGCCTGGAGCCGCGTGAGAGACGGCACCAAAGAATAGTGTTGCGGTTATTGCAACACATATGGCAATCAGCCCTGCTGCTGGCAGTGCATAACGCCTATTAAAAATAGTGGATAGGTGAGACCACACGTTCATTTTGAGTTTTTATTTATATTTTTTACTCTGTTATCGAGCTAAAAATATTTGTTTCACTTACGACGTGTGGTGGCCCATCAAAGCTTGCATTTATACTACTAAAATCCCCATAAAACCACAAGTAGCATAGAGTAGTCTTGGTACGAGTTGTGAAGTGCTCATATTTCGTTTATAATTCAGTCAAGCATAAGCCAATACACATAGGAGAACATATGGGGCGATCAGCTAGGCGCGCACAGTTCGGAGCGTCGCTCAAAATACAGCTACATGTTGCGACCGCGCCATTAAACCTCGACGCCGTAGCAGCAAACGGACAAGTGGCCTTGACATGGTCGGCTCCGAGCGACACTGGTGGAAGTTCAATCACAGACTATCAAGTAGGTGTGAGCCCGGCGACAGGCGTCACGGGAGGCGTGACGAGGCTGGTTGGCTCGGCGACGACTGGCTATACCTTTACTGGCCTCACAAATGGCACAGGGTATACGTTTACGCTTCGTGCCGTTACAGCCGCCGGATTAGGGGCTTCTGCCTCGACTGCAGCGATAGTGCCAAATACCGGCGGTTCGTTGTCAACGCCCAACTTTACGTCTATTGATGTCACTAATTTTCAGGCAGTACATTCATTTGCGACTGTGAGTGGCGCAACATTGTATCGAATAGAAATCCAGAAGGTAGGATAACAATATGGCAGTATGGGGTGATATTTTCGTCAAACAAGCAACCGCAACGCCCGATTGGACGACAGCGGCGACGGTCAATTTCTCTGGCTCTGCAGCAGAGGGTAACAAAGTATTGCTCTTTGTCACCGCGTCAGCCAACGCAACAGCAACGACCTCCGACCTCACAAACAGCGGGTGGGTGCTGGATCAAACATTTACTTCCTCACAGCCGACATATGTGTTCTCTCGATCGGCACCGGTGGGCGGGCTAAGCGGAGTGACGGTGAACTTTTCGATTTCAAATAAGCCTGTTCTGCGCCTGGTAGAATTTACCGGTGTTTCGCTCAAACATGTTACAGCAACCAGCGCTGGGAGCGCCGCTACTGGTACAGTCACGACCACGGTCAACGATGCGGTCGTGATAGGCGTGGTGCAGGCAGTGATCAACGGCGGGGAGCCGACGTATGATACGTGGACGAATTCGTTTACGAGCCTCGGGACGCTTCGCTCGTTTGCTTCGACACCATATGCTTTGCCAAACCGTGTGACGGTGGGTATGTCATACAACGTGACCACGACAGCAGGTTCATATAGTTCTGCTGCGACGATGGCTGGCACGGGCAGCCCTGCGGTTGTGAGCCCAGGGGGCTTCGCGATCTCTTATCAGATTGGGGCGGTAGTGCCCGTGCTTGGTGCTGGTGCAGATGTGGCGATTGGACTGACAGATACCTTTGCGCGGACTGCGACAGAAAGCAATGGCGGCGCACCTATCACCGCGCGAAGCTGGCGCATTCAATCGGGTCCCTCTGGGGTTAATTCTACGCTGAGCACGACTGATACTATCTCGTGGACGCCGAACGTGGCAGGCACTTATGTGCTGCGATATAGTGCGAGCAACTCTGCGGGTAGTTCATTTGACGATGTGCAAGTCATGGTGGTCGCACCAATCGTGCTCACTGGCTCGTCGTCGCCAATCACGAGCGCAACATTGCAAACCGGCCTGTGGCGTTCGCGTATACGAGCCGAAGGCCCCGGGGGTGTCAGCGCCTTTTCAGCATGGTCGACGCCTTTCTCGGTTACAGACGGTACGCTCGCGTTTCAGCATATTCCATGGGAGGGCGGCCCTAACTATTGGAGCCAGTTCTCTAAAGCGAATGCGGTTGGTTGGACAGATCCAAACTTCTTTCCTATAAGCGTCTTTCTGAGTAGTGCGGCGCCAAACCATGTCGCTTCATTTAAGGACGCGAACATTAACCTTTACATGGGTGTCGAGCATAGTCCGGGAGTTTTTCCTCTGACTAACATCACGAGCCAGGGTCTGTATGCCATGCCTAGTGTCCAGGAATGGACTCCCGCAGAAGTAGGCAATAACAACATGGCTGTGGCGTGGTTTATCACAGATGAGCTCGAGATGGGTATGAACTCTCAATACCAAAATCCGACAGAGGCACAACTTTTGCAAGAACAAACCGCCTGGGTCAATCAAGCCCGTGGCTACAACGACGGCCGTTTTGTGCACGCCAACTTTGGCAACGGCATCTTACGTACATTCTGGGCACCAAATACTATGGACGATCATGTAGCCTTGATGGATTCCTCGAGTGCTGATAAATACACATACACGAGTCCTGATGTTGCCGATATTATCGACGGCGTGCATGACGCTCCAGACTGGCCAAATGGTACTCCAGTTCCGCGAGCGTACTCATATGGCTGGCAGGCCGATCAGATGAAGCGTTTCCAACCTGTCAACGACCCACGACCTATCTGGACATTTATCGAAACGGCTCAACCATACCTCAATGAGGCGGGCGCGCGCGCTATTTTGCCAGACGAAATGGAAGGCGCAGTATGGTCTGCGCTTATACACGAGGCACGCGGAGTTGCATACTTCCAGCACAATAACGATGGTCGTGCGAACTACTCAATCGTGGATATCCCGGTCGTGCACGACAAAGTGAAATCAGTAAATGCAAAAGTTCTCTCACTTGCCGCCGTACTCAATACGCAGTCGTACTACAATACGACAGTAGTGGTAAATGGTTTTACTTATTATCGCTTCACATTCAATAACGGAACGGACACCATGCTTAAGACATACAACGGCCATGCGTATATCTTCGCAGGACTTGGCATGGGCCATACCACCGGTACCAAGACGTTCACTGTCCCGGCTGGTATCAATGGTATGAGTGTCGAAGTCGTGGGTGAATCGCGCACGCTTACGGTCACGGGTGGTCAGTTTAGTGATTCATTCCCTGCCGAATATACGCACCATGTCTACAAAATTGTGCTATAAAAGCATTGTTATAGTCCTGTAGACGGGTGCATCTCGGGTTTAGCGATTGAGAAAGAGTACAATGTGCGCTATGATTAAATCAATACACAAGATTAGCGAGGAGAGTGACGAATGGGGAGATTAACAGGGAGGCTTCAACGAGCCGTAAGGCCCGGCCAATCATCTGGAGGCGGAGGGTTATCATTTTCGCGAATACCATGGGAAGGTGGACCGCAATATTGGAGCCAGTTTTCGAAGGCCTCCGCGACAGGCTGGACGGATCCCGGTTTTTTTCCGATCAGCGTGTTTTTCGGCAAAGCCGAGCCAGCTCATGTGACATCACTCAAAGACGCAGGGATCAATCTGTTCATGGGCGTTGAGCACAGCCCTGAAATATTTCCACTCACCAATGTTACCAGCCAGGGTGTTTACGCCATGCCGGGTGTCCAGGAATGGACACCCGCAGAAGTAGGCAATAACAACATGGCGGTTTCCTGGTTTGTGTCGGACGAGGTAGAGATGGGGATGGGCTCGCCGGGCGACCTGGATGGCGATGGAGATCCAGATGATGAGGACGATTGTCTCATCCAGCAGCAACAGCTTGCGGGGCTCGCTCGTTCGTATAACGACGGACGCTTCCTTCATGCTAATTTTGGTAATGGTATCCTACGGACCTTTTGGGCGCCAAATACTATGGATGACCATGATGCGCTGATGGATTCGTCCAGTGCCGACAAATACACGTATACTAGCCCAGATGTCGCCAATATCATCGACGGAGTCCATGACGCACCGGACTGGCCGAATGGCGTGCCTGTGCAGCGAGCCTACTCGTATGGCTGGCAGGCCGATCAGATGAAGCGTTTCCAGAATCCCGCCACACCAAAGCCGATTTGGACATTTGTCGAAACGGCTCGGCCGTATCTGAACGAAGCGGGTGCGTCCACGATTACCCCCAACCAGATCAGTGGTGCCGTATGGTCGGCACTGATTCATGAAGCTCGTGGGATTGCCTATTTCCAGCATAACAATGACAACGCATACGGTGGTAATTATTCGATCGTAGATATTCCGGCTGTGCATGCTGCTGTCAAAGCAATCAACGCCAAGGTGCAGTCGCTCGCGCATGTGCTCAATACGCAGTCTTACTACAACACGTCCATCACGGTGAACGGTTATACGTATCGTCGTTACTTATTCAATAACGGTACCGATACGATGCTCAAATCGTACAACGGCTTCGCATATATCTTTGCTGCGCTCGGTATGCGCCCCAACAACGCCGCCGCTACCTCTGGAACAGTAGATACTACCGGCAGCAAGACCTTTACCGTGCCGGCTGGTATCACTGGCACGGCCGTCGAAGTTGTGGGCGAATCGCGAAGTCTCACTGTGACAGGTGGTCAGTTCACGGATACGTTTGCCGCCGAGTACTCACATCATGTCTATAAAATTGCCTTGTAACGATTTACATGCGACCGAAGAGGCGCTCGTGCTATAATGTCTGTATAACCAGGAAAAATAAACAGTGAGAACTTCTCGGATTATCATCGGTATGCTCGGCATTGTCGTTGCGGCGATTGCTATCGTAGCACCAGCAGCGAGTGCTGCAAACTACGGGGGTGGAAGCGTGCAGGGTTACGCCGCTGATACGCCGCTGGACAATGGCACGATCGTGCTGCTGACCGGCAAGGACTCCAACCGTGTCAAAATAGCGACCCAGGCAGAGTTGCAAAACATGTTCGGTGTGACAGTTGATCGCAATCAGCTCCCGCTGACTATTTCAAACGCAAGCCTCCAAAATGAAGTGTTTGTGGCGGTATCTGGCACGTACAGTGTACTCGTCAGTACGCAGGGCGGATCAATCGCCGCTGGTGATTACGTGACGCTCTCGTCGATCAACGGTGTCGCGATGAAAGCGGGCACCGAAGAAAAAACCGTGTTCGGCCGTGCAGCCGGTGCGTTTGATGGCAAAGGCGTCACGCTCGGCAAGACAGACCTCAAAGATAAATCAGGTAACACAAGTCAAACGGTCACGTTCGGCTCGATCCCCGTGACGATTGACATCAGGCGTAACCCGAACGACAAGAGCACCAAAGCCAACGTGCCTGAGCCACTCCAAAGACTAGGAGAAGCAATTGCCGAAAAAGAGGTGAGTCCGATCCGGATCTATCTGAGTATGGGGATTACATTTGTCTGTCTGGTAGCGGCCATTGTGGTGCTATATTCGGGCGTGCGGAATGGGCTGATATCTATAGGACGTAATCCTATGTCGAAAAAGTCAATTTTTCGGGCATTACTGAGCGTGATACTGACTAGTGTGCTGATTGTCATAATTGGGCTATTTGCGGTATATTTACTACTGAAGTTATGATGCAAAATAAGGTGGGATAAATGGGCTTGTTTGTACGCAAAAAGAAATCGGCAGATGACAATGCTCTGCTCGCTGAGCAGCATTTTCTCGAAGAGAATTTCCGCGAGGAACTCCGCAACCATGCCCGGCTTTATTTTGAAAAGGTGATCGCCGAAAATGGCAAGTTGTTCAAGCAGGATCTCGACGCGACTATCACTCAGCTCAATCTCGACGTCAAAGACCATGTCACCGCACAGATTGATACCGCGATCGCCGAGATCAAAACAGAGCTCAAGGGACGTGTCGCGACCCAGCTCGATACGCAGTTCGCTGAGCATGCCAAGTCAATTACCGAGGCCCAAAATGCAGCCCTACAGACCATGACCCAGGGCGCACAGACTGTCCAGGCGCAACATGAGCAACTGGCCGCGTCGGTGCAGAAAAGCCTCGCCGATCAAGAGGCCTCTCTGGCGACAGTATTCGACGAGAGCAAAGCTCAAATATCGAAGATGAAGGACACCCAGTCATTGACGTTGCAATGGCTGGCAAGTAGTGTGCAAGCGCTGCAAACCCAGCATGAGCAACTCGAGCAGATGATCCAAAAGAACGTTGCTGAGCAAGAAGACCGTATGGTGAATCTGTTTGAGCAAAATATGGCCGTAATTATCGAGCACTATTTGCTCGGTTCTCTGGGGGATCAGTACGACTTGAAGGCACAGCTGCCGTCGATTATCAAGCAAATGGAAACGAACAAGCAGGCAATCGTGGACGATATGAAATTATGAGCCCCACGACAGAGACGCCAGCGAAAAAGTATGTTGATTTTCTGATACCTCCGAGCATAGTGAGTAAAATCGACGTGTCACGACTCGTCAACGAATTTGAGCGTGTCGACAACGAGATGACGGCCGCGATTGTCCGTGCCAAGGTGGGCACGAAAGAGGAGACTCATCTCGGACTTTCTGAGCAGCTGAAGGATTTCTTGAATCTCAACCAACTCAGGCCAAGTAGCAGCAAAGAGCGTACCGATCTGATCAAGCAGCTGCGCCTCCTCAAAGACACTGTACCGACAATTCATATGACATTTGCAGTCGAAGCCGACCCTCAGAGTCTCCAGCAGCTTGCGGCGTGGCTGCGCGGCTCGGTTCACCCCCAAGCCGTGATCGCGGTTGGCTTGCAGCCAGCGCTGATCGCCGGGGTGTATTTGCGTACGTCGAACCAAGTCCGGGACTTGAGCCTCCGCAGTATGCTCAAGGATGGTCGTGGACTGCTCCTGAAAGATTTGGGAGCGCTTCGTGGAAGCCACTAAAGACGCCAAGATATTTACAGGATTAGTCACGGCAGGTAATCCTGTCGGCGAGATCGTCGGAATTGATTCATTTATGGTCAGTGTGAAAGGTCTCCAACCAACCAACGTCCACGCCACAGTGCGATTTGACGATGATACCCGTGGCTACGTGCATCAAGTGCTCGAGGACTATGTAGTTATCATGAAACTTGATCCGACACCGCTCAGAATAGGCGCAGTATGCGTGATCGAGAAACGCGATATCATGACGCCGGTTGGAAAAAATTTCATCGGCCGCGTCATCAATGTCTTTGGCGAACCGATTGACGGAAAAGGAGCTATCCAGGCCGACCAGGAATGGGACGTGTTTCACAAAGCCCCCGCCCTATACGAGCGCGAATTACTCGATACGCCAGTCGAGACGGGCGTCACTATTTTAGATCTTGAATATTCATTGGCGCGAGGGCAACGCATGGCGATGTTGGGCGATAGCAAAGTAGGTAAAACCGCGCTTGCCACTCAGGTCGCAATCAATCAAAAGAATACCGACATTACAGTTGTCTACGTGCTCGTGGCAAAGCGTCAACGTGATGTGGCGGAACTGGTCAATGCTCTGGATAAAAACGATGCGCTCAAAAAAGCTATCGTCATCGTCACTAACTCGTTTGAATCACTTATTTTGACGTATCTGGTGCCGTATGTCGGTGCGGCGCATGGCGAATACTTCTGGCAAAAATGCAACATGGACACGCTAATGATCTACGACGATCTGACGGCGCACGCCCAAGCCTATCGTGAGATTTCGTTGATTGCTGGTGTTAGCCCGGGACGCGATTCGTATCCTGGAGACATGTTTTATACGCACTCTAGTTTGCTCGAGCGAGGCGGCAAAACTGAGGTAAATCACGCTAGCCAAACGCTTATCCCCATCATTTACGCACCAGGCGGGGATATTACGGCGTACCTGCCGACAAACGTGATGTCGATTACCGACGGCCAGTGGATCCTGGATGGTCAAATATTCAAAGACACCATGCGTCCGGCAGTCAGTACGGCGCTCTCAGTGACTCGTGTCGGTGGTGTCGGGCAGAACAAGCGCCAAAAAGGCTTCGCTGACAAACTCAACTTGACCCTCGCTGGTTACCGTACCGCCGAAGAATACGCACATTTCGGTACCGAGCTCAGCCCGCAATCTCAGGCCGATTATGACAAGGGCAAGGTGTTGTTCAAGCTGATGAACCAAGCGATTGGGGAGATTTATAGTTTTGCCGAACAACAGTTTTTGATGAGTATTGTGCTCGGTAGCAGCCCTGAGGAGATTATCGATGTCGAGTTGCTAAAGGAAAAGGTGCATGAGTATGCGCCCAAGCTTCAAGAAGACAAAGATATGAAGGGTAACTTTGATGAACTCGAAGCCGCGCTCAAGCGTGAAGTCACCACGATCGACGAAGTCAAGAAAGCCGCGATCGCAAAAGCAGCCAAAGCTGATGCTGAAAAAATGCATCAGACCGAAGAAGCGGAAAAAACCGCCGCAGCCGAAGCGGGCACGCCAACTGCCGCGGCAAGCAATGAAACCAAAGCCGAAAAAGACGCGAAGCCCGACAAATCCGAAGCGTTAGAGGCCGAGGAGACCGCGAAGTCTGACGAGCACAAAGCGCACGAGCTTGCTCGTGAAGAAGAAGAGGCCAAAAAGATGCTTGAGGAAAAGAAATAATGGAAGTGAGCAATGGGAAGTTAGAAACTGGAAAGGCTCGGAGCTGCCAGTTTTCATGCGCGGCTCATCCTGCTCTCCCCACTCTTGAGCTGCCGGAGGCTACGCGATGAGACGACCACTTGAGATCAAAGCCGAAGAGGCTTCCGTCCGCTCGGTCGTGAGCCTGACTTCAGCGCTCGAAAGTTTGAGTAGTATGCAGATCGCAAAGACCAAGACCAAAGTGCTCATCTCGAACCAGTTTTTTGATGAGGTGTGGAATATTTATAAACAGATTCGCGTTGACGTGCTGTTTAATTTTGGACGAACTATCGAGGAAAAACCGATCGACAAAGAGCTCCTGATCCTCATCACGGCCAAAAGTGGCCTCAGCGGCGATATTGACCAGCGCCTGATTCGCAAGGTGATCGAACGCTATGACGAAACAAAGAATGACGTGTTAGTGGTCGGCCACCACGGCGCACTCAAACTCAAGCAGTCGCATATCGATTACACTTACTATTTTGAGTTGCCCGAAAAAGATTACATCAACGTCGATCCCCTGATGGACATCGTCAGGAAATACACTCGGAGCCGCATATACTATCAAAACTACATCTCACTGAGCCAACAGGAAATCAAAGATGTCGATCTGAGCGAGGTTGTTTCGAGCAAGGGTCGCGTGGCCGACCTCGACACGCTGGGAGATGATATGGTGAGCGAAAAGACTTATATTTTTGAACCGAGCTCGTACCAAGTGGCGGCATACTTGGAAAATTCGATTCTGCGTCTGACAATCTCGCAGTTTATTTACGATAGCCGTCTCGCGCAGGTGGCAAGCCGTTTCAAGGCAATGTCGGCAGCAAAAGAGCGGTCGATCGATAACGCGTCGCAGCTTCATACCGAGTGTAATCGTGCCAAGCGCAGTCAGGTAGACACGCGGCTGAAAGAATCGTTGGCTGGGCTGAAAAAGATTCGCAATGGAGGCGCAGAATAATGAACGATCAAACACCGCAAATGGTCTACAAAAAGGGCGTTGTCCGTAGCCTCAAGGGACTTGTTATCAAAGTTCAGTTTGCCGAGGGTATGCCCGATATCAACGAGATGATGTCTGTCGATAACGAAAAGCAGTCACCGCTTCTGGTGAGTAGCTTGAGCCATGGCGATATGGCCATCTGCCTGAATATCGGCGGCGATTACAGCATCCAAAAGGGCGACACGGTGACGCGTAGTGGCCATAGTCTCGAAATACCAGTCGGTGATGCGATGATTGGCCGCGTCTGGGATGCTATGGGTCGCCCAATCGACGGGAAGCCTCAACTCGACGCAGCCGTGCTCGACAAGATGCCGAAACGAGCGATATTTTCACCGTCTTTTCAGGAAACCAGTCTCGAACTTCGCTCGGATGACGTGCTGGAAACAGGGCTCAAAGTGCTCGACTTCTTCACGCCGTTCGTGAAAGGCCGCAAAATCGGCATCGTCGGGGGTGCTGGTGTGGGTAAGACGGTGCTGACGATGGAGATTATCAACAACGTCGCAACCGGGTCTGGCGCATTGTCAATCTTTGCCGGTATTGGCGAACGTATCCGTGAGGGACACGAGCTCTACAAGACATTGGGTGACAACGATCTACTCAAAACCACCGTCATGTTGTTTGGACAAATGAATGAAAACCCGGTACAGCGTAGTTTGATTGGCCTCAGCGCTATCACGCTTGCCGAATATTTTCGGGACGATCAGAAAAAAGATGTTCTGCTGTTTGCCGACAACATGTACCGCTACATCCAGGCGAAAAACGAAGTTTCGACGATCATTGACCAGACGCCGGCCGAAGGTGGCTATCAACCGACGGTGTTTTCTGACATCAAGACGTTTCAAGACCGCCTGGCGAGCAATGCAAATGGCTCGATAACGGCGTTGCAGACTATCTATGTTCCGGCTGATGACCTGAGTGATCCGGCGGTGCAGATGATCCAGCATGAGCTCGATAGTACGATCGTGCTGTCGCGTGCTGTTGCCGCCCAAGGCATTCGCCCAGCAGTCGATATCTTGGCGTCGAAATCAAGTCTGCTGACGCCAGAAGTGGTCGGCGAGCGTCACTATGACCTGGCGACACGGGCGACGGCAATCTTGCAGAAATACGAGTCACTCAAAGGCATCATCGCGATCATCGGTGAATCAGAGCTCTCGAGTGAGGACCGTGACGACTACAACAAGGCCAAGCAACTGATTGAATTTTTCAAGCAGCGATTTAACGTGATGGAAAAGGTCACCGGTGTGCCGGGCGAACACATGACGCGCGAGAAGACACTCGACGGTGTCGAGGCGATTATCGGCAAGGCCGTCCAAAATGATGCATCAACGGGTGAAGCGCCCCAGGCTGCCCCGGCGCAGGATCGAAGCGACCCCGATCCAGCGCAAGACCAGGATGACGATAACTCATCTGATAGTGATGTGACTGACGACGACAGCAAAGAAGCAGCTCCCGCCACCACTGAACCACCGAAAGAGCAAAAATAATGGCTGATGAGACGAAAAAAGCCGCAGACGAATCGGCACCAATAGTGCAAAAAACAGACGGTGAGCCGACTATGGCGGTCAAAGTGTATGCACCGTTTAAGGTCTATTTTGAAGGCAACGCCCACAGCGTCAGCGCGCTCAACGCCACTGGACCGTTCGATGTGTTGCCACATCATCGCAATTTCCTCTGTATGCTCCTGCCCTGTATGCTCACGATCCAAGGGGTCGAAGGCGAAAAAACGATCAAAATTACCCGTGCCCTCATGCACGTCAAAGCCGACCGCGTCGTCGTGTTTATGGACGTATAGTCTGGGGGCAAAGAGCGGAGCCCCTCGTAGTAGACACCCACCCGACTGCATGCTAGAATGCCAAACATAAACGTTAATCGTAAAGACTAAAGCCACCAAGAGGAGTACGCACAGATATTATGCCACGCCTACCGCAACCTGGAGGAGACAGCGGCAATTGGGGACAAATCCTCAACGATTATCTCTCGCAGTCTCATAATAATGACGGTACTTTCAAGGACAGTTCTATTCCTGAAGCAGCCCTCAGCGCGCCAGTTCAGACAAAACTAAATGCGGTGGCTGGCCCTACGGGACCGACTGGTGCTACTGGTGCGACCGGCGCGGTCGGACCTACGGGAGCGACGGGCGCCACAGGATCACAAGGTGCAACTGGGGCTACCGGTGCAGCGGGTAGTATCGGAGCGACCGGCAGCGCTGGAGCGGTTGGTGCAACTGGCCCTGCCGGAGCGACTGGGCCTACGGGAGCGACTGGCCCACAGGGAACAGCAGGAACTGCCGGCGCAGTTGGCGCGACGGGCGCTACTGGAGCCACCGGTGCAACGGGTGCAGCCGGGACGACGTCATGGTTGGGTATCACCGATAAACCAGCCGTCATTGCAGCTGGTGCTACGGCCGCCGATGCTCGAACAGCGGTCAGCGCTGTCGGCTCAGCGACGGTAGCAACCATATGGACTGGTTCCCAAGTAGCCTATGACGCCATAGTGACGAAAGACGGAACAACGCTATATGTTATCACCAGCTAAGCCAGCTGCGTCGAGGTCTGAGTACGGCGACACGATGACGCTTCAGACGGACATATTGTATGCTACAAAGTAGATATATCAATGCTATAGTAAAGGATAATTATGAGCCGATCTGCTAGACGTCTGCAAAGCGCAACACCCAAAGGGGGCACGTTACTGATTACACCAGCAAGTGGGAGTTATGCGGGTGGGGCAACCGTCGTGGTCACAATCCGCGAGCAAAGCGGTTCAACTGCGGTCAACGCAGTGCAGGCGAACTTTTCCTATCCCACAGCCCAACTGACATTTCAGTCAATCGACACTTCTATGAGTCCATTTACCACCACGATCGAAAGCACTGGCGGTAGCGGCAACGTCAGGATCGGTGTTGGGCTACTTGCCGGCTCGGTCAGTGGTAGTCAAATCGTCGGTACGGTGACGTTTACGGCTGGCACCAGTGGGGCAGCAGCCTTGGTCTTTGCGTCCGATTCCGGTATTGCCGAGGCAGCAACGTCGACCAATATATGTAAACTGAAAATAGGGGCTGCCTACACTATCACGTAGGGAGAAACGTAACAAAGGCATATGAAAAAGCAATTTACCCTCACAAAACGAACCACGCTGGTCATCACGGTCGTCATTATCGCTGTCGTAGTTTTTGTCACTACGTTGTATTTAGTGCTACGTAATCAAACACCGCCAATTCAGGGCAATGTCTACCTCACTCCCGCATCACTTTCCTTTAAAAAAGACGCAGAAGTCCAGCTCAACGTTCGGATGACTCCCGGGACACCAATCGATACGGTAACGGCGACTCTTGGCTACGATCCATCGCTGCTTGCCTACAAAACCGTCACCTACAACAACTCACCGTTTGACTCACAAATACCAGCCACCAATACCAATCAAAAGATCACCCTCCAAGTGGCCAAGCTTGGCGGAGAGGCGGTGTCTGACGATGCGTTTGTCGGTACCGTCATATTTACCGCCCTACGTGACGGTAGTACCAGGCCAACCCTGAGTGCCGGTAACGCCGCCCGCGCAGGCAAGGCAGTCAATCCGAATCTAGCCAGAAAGACCGTCTCGTCAGCAGCCACGAACAAACAGTCAACGGCCGCTACGAGCTCGTCAGCAGTCGCGCAGATAGCACCGTGGCTCATGATCGCTATCGGGGTTCTCTTGTTGGCCGGCGTCGCGATCGCAGTAGTGAAAAATCGAAAGCAGAAAAAAGCCAAGCACAAGGAACCGGAAAACGAACTAGAAAAGGCAAAGGAAACGGATACGCAATTATGAATATACCTCGCATCAAACACATCCTCGTGGCAGTCGTTGTCGCGGTTGCTAGTACCACGGTGTATGTGAGTACCCCAGCCAGCGCGGCAGCCTGCACGGTACCGGGCACTGATTATGGCACAGTCACTATGACTGCCACGGTTACGACTGCCGCAACCTATCGTATCTGGACACGCATGGCAGCACCAAGCTCAAGCGCCAATACCTATCTGCTTGAGATTGACGGCAACACCTGTTTCACGGTTGGCGGTTCGACTGTGCCGACCTACAGTAGCGGTTCAACAACACGCTTCCAGAGCGGCACCACCAACTGGATCAGCAAGACGAGCGGGGGCGCAACCATAGACACTGCGCTGACGAGTGGCTCGCATACTATCAAACTCATCGGCAATGCAGCTGACGTGGTGGTAGACCGAGTTCTTATCACCGCTGACACGACCTGTGTTCCGACCGGCGTCGGTGATAACTGTGCCAGCGTCTATATAGCCGCAGATATCGACCAAAATAGCAAAGTAGATTTCCTCGACCTGAGTCGCCTCGCCAGCAAGTACAACCAATCTGGCGGCAGCATCGGCCGGAGCGACATCAATAGCGATGGTACCGTTAACTTCCTCGACTACAGCGTGCTGGCAAGCAAGTACGGCCAGTAAACGGATAGAACTTCGTCCGGCACCGGATATAAATCGGCGATGGTACAATAGGTTCATGAAGCATATACTAGGGGTCGTGGAGCCTGAGGCTACCCTATTGCGACGCGGTGACAGACGCGGCTGGCGTCGGTTGACGGCCGTAGGGTGGACACTGTGTATGGCGGGGGCTGTTGTCGCCACCTCGATAGTATATGCGGCGGCTAATAGTTTTATCAGTAGCGAAGCCGAGCAGGGTACGCGGACGCAGAAGACTGTTGTCGTTACGGATTCGACGGCTTCAGGCGGTAGCGTTGTGCTTTTTGGCGATACGTCAACGTTTGTTCCCGGAAATCCAGCAGGCAACTACGCCGTGCCTCCCACTGGTGCACTCGAGAATATCAATAACCCCGATCATGTGATTGGCACCGGTACAGCGGCGAGTTGTACCTCAGCTGCAGTGCTAGCAGCAGTGACGGCCGGTGGCGTGGTTACCTTCGATTGCGGGTCTGATCCGGTGACAATTACGTTGACTGCTACGGCCAAAGTTCGTAATAGCACCGAAAAGCTGGTGCTGGACGGCGGTGGCAAAGTGACTCTTTCGGGCGGGGGCGTACGACGGATACTCTATGTCAATACTTGCGACTCAGCTCAGGGAAGCGTGTCAGGTAACTGTCTCTATGCGCCGACAAAGCCCAAGGTAACGGTACAAAATATCACACTAGCCGACGGCGATGCGACCAATGAGGTGATGATCCAGCCGGGTGCCAACTCGGCAGAAGTCAGCGGTGGCGGTGCAATTGCGCAGCTAGGCGGATATCTCAAGGTCGTGCGCGCGGTCTTTGTGCGCAACACTTGTGCCACTAATGGCCCTGATCTCGGTGGTGCGGCTATCCGCGTACTCGCGCAGCACTCAGATACGCCGAATGATCTCGATAGTTCCTTTGCTGCCCGTGGCCAATACCCCGTGATGATCGTCCAGAGTACGTTCGGTGGCGCGAGCGGGCAGGGCGGTAATTGCTCAAATGGCGGTGCTATAAGCGGATTGCGTACACCGATAAGCATCTACAATAGCCTCATCACCCACAACAATGCCGTCGGCTGCTGTGCCAACCCGGCCTGGAGTGGCACCCCCGGCGGCGGGAGTGGCGGCGCGATATATACCGACGGCACTTCGTATGACCTCAATATCTACGGGACGCGTATCGAAAATAATACCGCCAAAGCAGGCGGTAGCTCGATCTTCTTTGTGAGCAACGACAACACGGGGCATCTCAGGCTTGCTGACTCTGTCTCACGCAACAATACCTACGCCCCAAATGGACAGCCAGGCAACCCCCATTTCCAAAACTACCCCGGCATATTTTATCTGGGCGACGGTACGCCGGTGTTTAGCAATTCAACAGTCGAATAATTAACCCCAATTCGACATAACAACACCTGTAAATCGGGGTTAATTACCCAACCTACCTGTGTTTGACGAAATCCTTCGGGGGGGTAAACTAAAAAGCACTTATGCCAAACCTTGCTACCGCTACTGCCATTCGCCTTGGCTCAACACCGGTGAGCAAGATCTACCTCGGCGCGCAGCAAGTCTGGCCGGCCGTCGCCACCAACTACGCCAGTCTCGCGCTGGGGTACTCGCCGCTCCTCTACTGGCGCCTCAATGACACTTCGGGTACTACGGCTGTCGACAGCTCTGGCAATGGCAGAAACGGCACGTACGTGGCTGCGCCATCGCTCGCCCAGGACTCGCTGCTTGCGGACGGAGATGGCGCTGGGGTGTATTTTGATCATGGTCTCAACAATGGCGTAAGTCTTGCTGATGCTCCGTGGATGGATGTTGGTCAGATGACGATCACCTGTGTGTATTTATCTAATTCGGCAGAGATTGGGTTGCAGATGCTTGCTTCTCGCTATGCCGATGATATCAGCGACTACTCGTGGTGGGTCTACCGCGAAAACAATGTATTCAAGCTGGGGTATCGAAGCAGTGGTGGGCAAACTACGGTCATAAGCTCTGGTATCAGCGAACAGCTTGGACAGACGTACTACATTGCCGCCTATGCGGGAGCTGGCGGTGCGGGTATCAGGGTATACAGTCTTGGCGTACTGCTCGGCTCGGCAACAGGTGCAGCGTACGCGGTCGCTAGCTCGAGCGGTTCGTTTGCAGTAGCGAGTAGCGATGTCGTGGGGTATACGCTCACGGGTACGCTGCAAGAGGTGGCGTATTTTGGTACGATTCTCACCACAAATGATCTCGATGCGCTTGCTGCGCAGGCAACGACGCCGCAACCTCAATGGTTACAGCGCACCGCTGGCGTGGCTGCTCGTAATGGCGCCAGTAACCATGCACTCACATTTCCAGCAACAACAAATGGTTCATTGTTGGTAGCCGTCGTGAGCGGGGCAGTGGTATCGACAGCTGTCACGGCTGGCTGGACAAAACGACTGAATCCGGTGTTTGATTGTGAGGTTGCGGTCTTTACGCATACTGCAAATGCGGGCGAAACGGATTTGCAGCTGTCGTGCAGCGCATCAAATTACCCGCTGAACTATGTCGTTTACGAGTTTCCGGTGGGCACATCGTGGGTTGCTGGGAACAGCGAGCCAAACGGTCACGTACCAAGCCTGGCTGGCCTTCCGGGTACGCCCGTGACCGTGTTTGCGGGGTTCACAATGGGAAGCTCGAGCCCAGGCGACCCAACCGCCTCGACAATTTGGGGTTGGAACTGGGTTGAAAGCTACGACACGATGACCATAAGCAACGGCGTGACCGATGGTGCCTATACGACAGTTGGCTGGCGACCTCACGTCACCGCGACATCGATTAGTCCGGCGACGGAGGGATTTTTTGGTCCCGTGTATACAATTACCAATCCATTTAACAACCGCACGAGTGTGGTATTTGCACTGAACATACCATAACCGAACAGAGGAATATATACCTATGTCTACTATCCAGAAAAAAATAACTGTTCGGGCGTTAGTGCGTCCAGTCGTTGGAATAGTCGCTTTTACTGCACTTGTATCGACCACCGTCTGGGCCGTTACTAATACCTTTTCCTCTCAAGAGCCCGAGTCCGCTACCCGTACCGGCAGCGTAGCGTCGGTTTCTGACACGACGGCCTCTGGGAGTAGCGCCGTCAAGTTTGGCACCACTGCCACTGCCGGCTGTGTCGGCGCTGCCAATACACCTGGTGGCCCCGATCCATGGGGTGGCTGTTGGCCCGGTCCGCACAATACGGGCTATCCGCACGGGTTGCCGGGCGACACGCGCACACCAGTGACGCTGACGAACTACACTGGCGCGACAACGATTCGGTCATGTGGTGTGGTCATAGACTCCAAGACAGTTAATAACGACTTGATTATTGAGGTGGGCAATGGGACGACAAGCAAAAACACCCCATGTGTGACGATCAGGAACTCATTTGTCAAAGGAGTGATATTCTCTGAGCAGAGCAACTGGGGGCCGATACTTATCGAAGATACCGAGGTGCAACCGCAGAGTTTGAGTTGGTGGGAAAATATCGGTCGTAGCAATATATTTGTGTACCGCGTCAACTCTCACGGCAGCGAAGGCGTGATCAAATGTGACCAAAACTGCGAAGCCAAAGATAACTGGGTGCATGGTATGCGTCTTGGTGGGGCATACCACTACAACGCATTTGGCGGCAACGGCACCAACAATTTCCTCATGGAGCACAACTGGGCGAGTTGTGGCGACTGGGAAAGTACCGATCCGACCTACGATGCGGACGCTGGTTGCTCGGCTGATATCGGTTTTTATGGTGACTTTGGGCCAATTCAATATGTGACAATCACGCGGAACTATATCGCCGGTACCAATAGTTCGTTCGATCTAGGCCGTGGGCCAGGCTACTGCCTGAACCCGGGCTATTACCCTGGCAAACCGTACCCAGCACCTGACTTTATGACGATCACCGACAATATTTTTGGACGTGGTGGCAATGGCAAATGCGGTGCCTTTGGGCCGACCAATAGTCTTGCGAAGACCGGTCAACTCAAAAATAACGTCTGGACCAATAACAAATTCGAGGACGGCGTGGTGATTCCGTTTCCGACCGAATAATCCGTGCGCGCATGCACTAGCTTTGCGCTGAGTGCGCTAGAATAAAGAAAGACGATATGAAATTTTTTACGAAACAGAAACAGAAAATAGTGGCGGTTGTGGCCGTTGCTGTATGTTGTGTGAGCGTTCTCTCGGCATCGGTGTACGCGGTCACGAATATGTTTGTTTCGAGAGAGATTGAAAGTGCGACGATTGCGTCACCGGCAACCACGGTAGCCGATACGTCAGCCTCTGGTGGTTCGGCAGTGAAGTTTAGCGCATCGGGCGGTTTCCAGGCAAACTGTATCAACCTGCCGAGTGCCTGTGGCTATCCTGACGCAACGAACACGGGTGTGCCCGCAGGGACGACACTGACAAATAGTGGCTGTGTGACGGTCAACACCAACGGTGCGACGGTGCAAAATCTAAATATCACCGACTGTAATATCACGGTGAATGCCAACAATGTTACGATCAAAAACGTGAAGATTTCGGGGTGTATGTATTATCCTATTGACTACAGCGGCCACACTGGGCTGACTATTCAGGACACAGAGATCGCGTCTGACTGCGAGCTGACGACCGCAGGCATGAGCTTCGATAACTACACGGCCATTCGTATGCATGTTCATGGTTCAGCCGATGGCTTCAAGGCAAACAGTAACGTCGTGATTCGTGATTCGTATATTCATGATCTGTGGGTGACGGCAGACTCACATAACGATGGTATCCAGACTACTGGTGGGAGTAATGTGACATTGACGCACAACACGGTCGATACCAAATCACAAGGCGTGTGCGTCCAGTTCGGATCAACCGATACCGGCTGGAATGTGTCGAATAATCTCTTTCATTGCTCGGGCTGGTCGCTCAACGGCAATCCTGGAACATCTGACTCGTCGTTTACCAATAACCGTTTCGCGAGGGTGGCGGGCTGGTATGGCCCATCTGGCCTCGGCAGTAGCCCTCGAATTACCTGGAGCGGCAATTACTATGACGACACAGGTGCGGTCGTAAACCAGTAAACGATTTTTTGCAGGCATCAACTGAGTCTATTCAAATTACGTAAACTACAGAGATGATTAGAGCCGTCCAAACTAATCGATAGAAATTGATATACCGATATATTTCCCGATATATGCTATAATAAAGACTATGAATACGCCCGTTTTCACTGTCACTCCTACCACACTTGATTTAGTCGCGAAAATTGCCGAGATGGTGGGAGAATTGCAAGGCTCTGGTGAATACGCGCGTAATTTACAGTTACGCAAAGTAAATCGTCTGCGCTCAATCCAGTCGTCTCTGGCGATCGAGAACAACTCACTTTCACTTGACGAAGTGGCAGACATCGTCGACGGCAAAACTGTATTGGGTGCGCCAAATGAAATCAAAGAAGTGCAAAATGCCTATGCCGCCTATGAGCACTTGCTGGAATATGATCCCTTCTCTGTTAAGGATTTTCTGCAAGCACATCGGTATCTAACGGACGGTCTCGTGAAGGTGCCGGGTAGCTTTCGCTCTAAGGCCGTCGGTGTATTTGCTGGTGACCAGTTGGTACATGCGGGAGCCAAGGCGGATTTTGTGCCACAGCTTGTTGCTGACTTGCTCGCTTGGGCGGGATCCTCAGAACTACACCCACTTATCAAGAGCTCGGTTGTTCACTTTGAGATCGAGTTTATTCATCCATTTCCGGACGGTAACGGTCGTATTGGGCGACTATGGCAAACCCTTATCTTGGGTCAATGGAATGAGCTATTTGCGTGGCTACCGATTGAAACTGTCGTCCATGAAAATCAGCAGTCCTACTATGACGCGTTGCGGCAAGCTGGCCAGTCGGCTGATGCCGGGGTTTTCATTGAGTTTATGTTAATAGCAATCCACCAAGCACTTGCAGAGCTGCCGGTCTCTAAAATTACCGATATATTTCCCGATATAGTTACCGATAAACTCTCAAAGTCAGAGCTAGAGTTTCTCCAGGCGATCGTCGGCTACGTTGAAAAACATGGCGAGATTACCAACTATCGAGCACAGACGCTTACTAACCTCTCGGCCGAAAGTGTCAAAAAGTACCTAGCTAAGTTCACTGAAATCGGTGCATTCAAGGCCGTTGGTGAAAAAAAAGGCCGTCGGTATATAGTCTCTTGATACGCCAATAATCACTAGCACCGACATCTTACAGCGCCGAAAGCGGCTTGTACCACATCCAGTCCACCAACATCTGTGCCGGGAAGTCGCTGGGTTGCGGCGCAGGTAGCCAGTTTGGGGCGGCAGCGAAATTCATGATGTAATACATCGGTTGCTGGAAGTGTAAATTCCAAATTCCCGGAGCCATGTCCAGCGAGCTCCAGTCACCAATCTGGATAGTGTCGACCCCGACCCGAATGCGATCTGGCTCCCAGAGCATCCAGTAGGTACGGTAGCCGAGGTTCGAGTCGATGCTGTTTACGTCATTGTCTAGGTCGTTGGCGCCATCGTTGGTGTACAGATGGGTTGCATAGTTCGAAGAATTACCAAACTGTTCGATGATGTCGAACTCGGCATAGTTTGGGCTGATATTGTAGTCGACGAGCAGCATCCAAAACGCCGGGAACCAGGCGCGTCCCACGCTTCCGATTGAGCGAGGCATCTTGATCCGTGCGGCACACCAGCCGTACTTCATCGCAAAACGTTGGCGTGAGGTGAAACGTCCCGAATAGATCGTCGTCCCGGCTGGTCTGGTGCACTCCATGACGGCATGGCCGCTGCCATCGAGAAACATGTTTGCTGCCTGGTACACCTGTGTCCCGCCTTGGTTGATCGTATCGCGCTGCCACAAGCGGTCGTCGAGTGTCGTGCCGTCAAAATGATCCCACACCTCGTTGGTTGCGAGTTGCGTGTAGTCGAACTGTCCCGAAGTACCGACCATCGGACCGCTCGGGGCAGGTGAAGTACCAGCTGGTGGAATGGCGGTCATCAGCCCTGCCAGAGGGTCACCGCCGCTACCGCCACTGTAAGAAGCGCTTTGTTGAAGTCGTCGTGCGGTTCTACTCATATATACACCATATCATTATTTCTAGTGTAACGAGCATATGCCAAAAATACAACACAATGAACTACTTGATTGAAGGGCACTTCCCTAGGAGGGTAAACTAAAAAGTACTTATGCCAACCTTGGTTCGAAGAATGTTTTTTGCTCGGGCAGTGTATACATACGCGGCAGAGGTTTTGAGACTCGGGTTGATACTACTTGACACTTCTTAGCCATAAACACTATCATAAGCTTATTAGCTAATTTAGGATATAATGATGTCATATTTACAACAGAAAATCGAGAGAGAATCTCGTGCCCGGTGATTACCAGACGAAACGTTTGTCAAATGTATAGCTCTTCGTATGCCGTTCGGTGGGTTTTTTAATGCCGCGCCTCCCACAGCCTGGAGCTGATTTTGACGACTGGGGGCAGCTCCTCAATGACTACCTGTCGCAGGCACACAACAGCGACGGAACGATCAAAGCGAATGCTATCTCAGAATCCGCACTCAGCCCGGAGATTCAGACAAAGCTCAACGCGGTTGCTGAACTGCAAAGTGCGGCTGACGCCAGCTTGGCTATCTCTGTCACCGATTATGGCGCTGTCGGAAATGGTGTTGCCGACGACACTGCCGCCATACAAGCTGCGGTCGTTGCAGCGAACGGTCGGATACCGGTGGCGATACCGGCTGGCACGTACATGATCAACGCCGGCACAGGGCTGCAGCTCAATATTGCTGGAACCCGGCTGATCCTCGCTCCGAGTGCCACCCTGAAGGCGATTACGAACAGTCTCGCTAGCTACGTGATACTGAATGTGACGGCGGCTGACTGCGCGATCGTTGGTGGTATCGTAATGGGTGATATCACTACTCACGTGGGTAGCGCCGGAGAGTGGGGACACGGGATCATCATCAACGGTGCCGCGCACCGCTGCCTCGTGGAGCGCGTGACGGTGAAGCACTGTTGGGGTGACGGTATCTACATTGGCAACGGCATGCCAACCGACGTCCAAGTCGTGCAGGTGATCGCCGACTCAAATCGCCGCCAGGGTATGAGTGTCGTCGGTGCGAACCGAATTCGGGTGCAGGGTGGTAGCTATATAAACACTGGGGCGCTCGGCGCGGTTGCACCCACTGCCGGCATCGATATCGAACCAAACCCGTCTTCGGGGAACAACGTTATCGAATTTATTTTAGAGGGTGCTGTGTGTGCCTCGAATGTCGGGCCTGGGATTCAGTTGACTCGTGCAACGGCACAGACAACCCGCGGGAAGGTGTCGGGTTGCATCGCGTCCGCCAACGGTCAGGCGGGGATCCTTTCGGCCGGCTCAGCCGGCTCGCTCGCTGTTGATGTGGTTGGCTGTTCGGCGATATATAACAGTGGGGACGGTGTCCAGGCAGCCTGTCCTGGCTTAGTTGTGAACGGCGGTCGGGCATTTGCGAACACTGGACACGGCGTGAGTGCGACGACTCAGGTCGACTTGCAGGGGTGCGCGGTCAGCTTCAACGCCAAGTGTGGCTTGCTGTTTGGAGCCGGTTCAAACAACTCCACAGTGACCGGAATGATCATCCGCAATAACGGCTCGGGTGCCGCGACGACATGGCATGAAGTCGATGTGGCCTCTACTGGTCTCATTATGTCCGGTTCGGTCGCTCGACCAGCAACCTCAGGTAACCGTGCTATTTATGGTATCAACGTCCGCAGCGGGGCGACGGGGGCTGTGTTTGCCGGATGCCGTGCCACAGTGGGCACGTCGGGCGCGATCAGCCCTCGGGCTGACACGGTGCAGGCTCCGGCGGTGTCGTGAGAGGGGTGGCGCATTGACAATACCGTCAAGAGCGTTAGACTAAAAAGTACTTATGGCTGCTTATACGGTATTTGGGAATGCTACTCCGGCGTATACGCTGACTATCTATGCCGACTATCCTGCACCAGGGGGCGAGCTAGGCAATGTGTTTTATGTGACCCGCGACAACGCGTCGATGGTCGGCTACCGTTGCACGGGTGGTCGGGTCTATATACCTAACGACGCTTCGGTGACCAATCGGGCAATTCGGCTTCGAGCATATATAGGTACGAGCGGCAATTTGTTTCGTCCTTCTGACGGCTTTGTGCAGGAAAAAACCACTGTCACGCCGGTGAGCGGTGGCTGGTGCGAGGTGTTGTGGGACACGCCGATTTTACTGGACTACGGCCCGGATGATTATTATATTGTTATCACCTATTCATTTACCGACCCGGCTGACCAGATCAAATACCTCCATAGCGGCGGGTTGCCATCAACAGCGATCGCCTCGGGCGATCTCGGTACCTCGCTCTGTTTGGCCGATGCAACCTCTGCGGCTACATGGTATGCACGCGGTCACCACTGGCCGGCCAACGACAACACAACAGAGACCGGCACCACCGCATGGTACGGTACGGATATCATCATTGATGAGCCGGTGGCACCAAACACATTGTTGCCGATTGCCGCCTATGGGTTCAACGAAGGGAGCGGGACGGTCTTTACTGACGTGACGGGCAACGGGCATGACTTGACGACGCAAACACAGTACTTTTTGGCGGGTGGCGGCCATACGGCGGGTGGGGTGCGTCAGCTCGCGGCCGACGACGACGCTGTCAATGCGCCAGAGGATTCATTCTTGCCACTCAACAGTCCGACCTACCCAGAGTATACGATGATGTTTTGGGCGAAATATGACCAAGTCGGTACCGCAGGAGCCAACTGGACAATACGTCAAACGGCTTTTAGCGGAGGTAATCCTAGCATTGGTATTATGGTTTCCGATGGCACTGACACCGTGTTTCATTGGCGACGGGGTGGCTTCGACGTCCAGCATACCGCACCGCACCAGCCCCTAAACGAATGGCATCACTACACGCTGACCTGCAATGGATTTGTCGTGCGGTCTTATATCGACGGCGTGGAGATAGACGAATCGTTTGCGTTGTTTCCAGAGACAGAGGGTGACAATAATCTCGAACTATTCGCCGTGGGCTCCATGCAGGGGCAGGTGATCGACGATTTACGCTTTTTTGACTCGGCGTTGCACCCCGCGGCTGTACAATACTATATGAGTCAAGTGATCAATAGTACGGCTCTCTCGAACCTTCGACTGGGTACGGTCACGCCGGTATCGGTATATGTTGGGGCAACCGTTGCCCAACGATTGTATGTTGGTGACACGTTGGTATGGGGAGAGACACCATGAGTGATGCTATGAGGAGTAATATGAACTGGAAACGACACAAAGTATACAAAGTAGTAGCCCTGTCACTGGTAACGCTGTTTGGCGTTGCCGGAGCTGCCTACGCTGCAACCAACGTATTTTCGAGTCGCGAAACCGAGTCCGGCACGCGTGCGGGCAACGTCTCCGTAGTCACAGACGCAACAGCTTCGGGCACCTCGGCTCTTGAAGTTTGGGCAAGCACCGACGAGTTCATGTGATATCCCGGACAGGGTGACCGTCACGAGCGGGAACCAAGCGAGCTATCCTGCATACCCAGCGAACACGCAGCTATACGTGCCCATGGGTCCTGACCCATGGGGTGGCTGTTTCCCAGGTCCGAGCAACACTGGCGTGCCAGACGGGACGGTGCTGACCAACTACACATGGTTCATGTAGTATCACGACGGCGAACACCGTCATCAATAAAAAGACCGTCAACTGTGACCGTTTTGACATACGGGCAAATGGTATTACCATCACGAACTCTGATATTAACGGACGGGTCTACATCGATGATACCTGGTGCGGTTTTGCCTCGTTTACGATTACCGATAGCACGGTGGTGACTCCCGATAAGTTAAGTCGTGCGCTGATGTACTGTAACTACACGGCGACCCGGGTTGATTTGAGTGGCGGCGGTAGTATAGCGATTTGTCGAAATTGTACGATCCAAGACTCATACCTTCATGACCCACTTGAAGATCCCGCGGGCAAGGCGCACAACTCGACCGTTCGTATTGGCGAATTTGCAAACATTATTCACAATACACTATGGTGTAATGTTCGCTCGATTCCAAGTACCGATGGCAGCGGGGAGTCGTCGGGCTGTTCGGCGAACCAAACCGGCTATAGTCACGACGGGATTCCGCCCTATAACAGTACGATGAGGCATAATTTTTACGCAGCGACACCGGATGGGTATTGTGGCTATGGTGGGTCGACAGGAGGTGCTGGTGCGAACCAGGTTCATGACGTGAAATTTATCCAAAACATATTCCAACGTGGTGCGTACGGTAACGATAGCTGGAACCCAAAAGCCTATATGTGTGGCTACTATGGGCCGATCACTTCACTCGACGAGGGTCTTCCGGGCAATGAGTTTACTGGCAATACTTGGGATAACGGCAAGCCACTGGGCACCGCCCAGAACACTTGGTACACCAATCCCGGCAACCCGACAACTGCTGCTCCTTGTTATGGCGCCCCGGCTAACTGTACGTGGTAGAATAATAGGCAATAGCTAATGAGGGATATCACCGTGCGCGGCATAGTCAAAAAACAGGCGTTTATCGGAGCAATCATTGCCGTAATCGTCGGCACGACAGGTGTCTGGGCAGCTACTAATGTCTTTTTGAGCATTCAGTCTGAAGCCGGTACACGTATCGGCAACGCCAGCGTCGTTGCCGATACGACTGCTTCGGGGAGCTCGGCGGTCAAATTCAGCACAGGCGGCTCTGTTTCTTGTCCGGCTGCAAAACGGGTCATTACTGCTCAGGACGTCTCGTCACTCAACAATAGTGGCTACCCGGCGGGCACCCAAGTATATGTGCCAGATGGTCCGGATCCATGGGGTGGCTGCTTCCCCGGTCCGGCTTCCACGGGCATACCAGCTGGCACGACGCTGACTAACTATACCGGTACGTGTACCATCACGACTGCTAACTTTGTCTTCGATGCCAAGACGATCGGTAACTGCGGCACATTGGTGATTCGAGCTAACAATGTGACGATCAAGAATTCCAAGTTCAATGGCTCGAACATCGACGTACAGACTGGTAGCCTTACGCTCATGGACTCTGAGGCCGATTTTGGTCCGGATCCAAACGGCCAGGCTGTGACGGGAGGCAATATTACGGCAACACGGCTGGATTTCTATGGCGGGCACCGTCAGATGTGGTGTGACCACTGCACGGTGACCGACTCGTATTTCCATGGCCAAAACATCAGCCAGGATCCGACGGCGCATGCCTCAGCTATCCGCACCGAAAACAATACGACCTATCGTCACAACACCATTGCCTGCGATATCCCGTCCACCTCTCAGGGTGGGGGCTGTTCGGCACCACAGACCGGCTATCCGGACTTTGGGCCGATCCACTCTAATACTGTTGA
>OFQX01000053.1_pt1 | contig 33132 bp, 51 predicted proteins | sample 1542951 | NCBI WGS metagenome assembly OFQX01 (sample SAMN07774215, study PRJEB24372) | wastewater metagenome | isolation source: WWTP Novara (Effluent) | place: Italy: Novara | collected 2015-12
GGAAGCTGAAAGCAAAAAAGAAAAATTGACAGTTAAATCACCACAATAAACCCCCTCAATCCAACAACAACGGGGAAAAATAATAAAATTAAACTATAATTATATGAAACAATTACTATTATTTCTTTTACTATTACCATGTTTTGCTAATGCAACAACATACTATTGTTCTCCAACAGGAAATGACAGCTATCCAGGAACAGTAAGTTTACCGTTCAAAACTGTTGAAAAGGTTGCTGCAATGGTTCATTCAGGAGATATATGCTATTTCTTCGGTGGTACTTATCAAAGTACAAAAGCTGCATCATCTGATATATTTTTCCTTATGCAAGGAATGATTGGAACAAGTATAGCTCCAATACAATTACTTGCAATGCCTGGAGAAGTACCTGTATTTGATTGCAGTAATATTACTCCAACAAATGCTAATCCATTTGCGTTTAAAGTTGTAAATTCTACTTATGTTAAGCTGAAAGGATTTACCATCAAAAATCTTAAACAGATATCTTCCGGTACTGGTGTATCAAGAGGATTAGGAATACAAAACTCAGATAACTGTACTGTTGAATGGTTTAATGTTTATAACATTGGAGGTACAGGTATATCAGTAGAGTACTCAAATAGCTTCTCATTGATTAATACTGACAGTCATCATAATGGAGATGGAATGTCTGATGCAGGAGGTGGAAATAGATGGGACTTCGGAGATGGATTTGCTTGTACAGGAAATGATACATCTACTGATATGTTACTTGATGGATGCAGGTTTTTCATTAATGGAGATGACGGAGCTGACTGGTTTGGTTGGCAAGGTTTAAAAGTAACAATAAAAAATAGTTGGTCTTTTTGGAACTCTGTTAAACCTTGGAAAGTAAATGGTAGGCAACCAAGTGATACTGGAATGACTCCAATAACACCTTCAGTTTGGAAGTTCGATGCTCCTGGAATGTCTAATTGGCATACAAGCACTTCGTCAGGAGAAGGCTGGAAACTTGGAGGTTGTAATATGAGTCCATTAACTTGTCATACAGGAAGTACAACACAGGTTAGAAAGCTATTAATTAATGTTATAGGAGCATTTAATAGTGGTAGTGGTGCATCTCATAACTTTGCCGAAGGATGGACATTTAGTCATAGGATGCAAATGGAAAACTGTGCTTTCTTTAGTAATTTTAATGGCGGTATTGCTGGAGGAGATGGACGTAATACTGGATTGAAACAACCTATACATAACACTTGGGCTTGGAACAATAATACAGTAGTTTCAGGCGCTGATTTGGAATATGATGGAAGTTGTGATAGTATGTCTAATAATAAATGGGGAACTACTTATCAAGCTCCTTTATCATGCGGTAATTTACTTGGATTAACAATAAATAACTCTGACTTTTTATCTGTTAATGATTCTTTACTTGCAATGCCAAGACAATCAAATGGTAACTTACCTATTACAGATTTCTTAAGGCTTCAATCTGGTAGCGACTTAAGAAACGCAGGAATTAATAGATGGTATGTAACTTACTCTGATTCAAGTCCTGCATTAGGACCTTTTCAATTTGACAACGGAGGAACTACTCCAACACCACCAACTTCAAATGCTGGACAAGATTATAATATTACATTACCATTAGATTCAGTTACTGTTATAGGTATTGGAACAGGAGACCCTACACTTTCTTTTTTGTGGACAAAAATATCAGGACCTGTTTCTGGAACGATAATATCTAATACAAGTTCCACAACAAAAATAACCAATCTCTCTATCGGTAAATACCAATTCGAGTTTAAAGTTACTGATGGCAATTCTGTATCAGTAAGAGATACTATGACAATATTAGTATTTCAAAATGCTACACAGGCTCCTACCAGTATATTCATAAGAAATACTGTTTCAACAGGTGGAAGAATTATTGTTGACTTTGGAAGTAATAATATTACTGGTAATTCAGTTGAGTTTGCATTACAGAGAAAATTGTCGACTGGAGCATTTGTTACATTAGCTACGACTATACCTTTTGTTGGAACAGTAAATTATTCAACTATTGATGGTACACCAGCTACAGGAATAAATACTTATCAGATCAGAATTACTGATAAATCAGGGATAACTTACACTCAGCAGTTTTCAAAAAAAAAGTAGAATTGTATGACACTACCATTAGAGATAACAGAACCGCTAAAGCAATTACCTCCTATACTTAGGATACTATTGGTATGCCTATTAATAGCTGTTATGTCTTTAACTTCTGCAGTAGTTTATATGAATAGGTCGTCATCTAATAGGTATGAAAGAGAGCTTAAAGATTGCAATTCCGAACTTAAAGAAGCAAGAGATGAAAATAAAACACTTATATACTCTGAAAACGAAAGATTAAGAGCGAGAGAAAAGTGGAGTGACAGTAATATTCAAAAAACTAACACTAAAGATTCTTTAAAATGAAAAAAACAGTAGCTATGCTAATTATGTTAGCTTTAATTCTTGGTATTCCTTTTGAGCAAAAGTCAGGTAGTCAAATACCTCGTGGTAATGACGTTAATCAGAAAAAGCTTGAGAATACAATTTTGAAAGCTAAATTGAGTAATAATCAATATATCCTTTCAAATAGGATAGATTCGTTACTTGAAGTTATTGACAGTTTAAAGAAAGTGAAAAGGAAAGTTGTTTATATTAAAGATACTTCTCAACTAACAAAAAATTAATTTTATGAGTAAAGTTGAGTCAACAGTAATATTTATATTACTGACAGTATTTGCTATACTTTCATACTTGTTTTTTATTAACTAGTATTATTCACTCTTAAATATTACACTATGAGTTTCTGGAATTCAATCCTGAAAGGGATGCTCAACACCGGCGCTGTAGCTGCCGAAGGTATCATCGAAGGTACAGAAGAAGAACTTTTAAGGAAAGTTCATGAAAAAAATCCTGAATGGCATAAGACAATATGCCAGAGCTTCTATCCTGGATTGAAGCTTTTAAAACAGATCACCGATGAAACTCCAAGTAAATTGGACGACATTGGAGTTAACTCTATGCATGATGCTATAATAGCCAGTGCAGCTGAATTTGGTGCTGAGTTACCTGCGTAACAAAGTACCATTTACTTAATATGGGCTGGAGTAAAAACCAGCCCATTATAAACTTATACTATGACTATTCAACAAATAGCTAAATCAATGACTCCTATTGCTTTACAAGGTATTCCTGATAATATAAAGAAGTTTTTGATGCTTGTGACATTTACAGAGGGAACAGATAAAGATAAGAAGCCTTATCAATGTTTATTTACTCATCAATACTTTGAAGGATTTGAAAAGCATCCTAATACAAAAATCAAAAGCGGAGGTATAACATCTTCAGCTGCCGGAAGATATCAAATACTTTTCAAAACTTACGAAATGCTTGGAGGTGGAGATTTTAGTCCAGAATCACAAGATAAACTTTGTATTCGCCTTATAAAAAATCGTAATGCTTATAACAATATTGTTTCAGGAGACTTTGAAATAGCTATAAGTAAATGTAATAAGGAATGGGCATCACTTCCTGGCTCACCATATGGACAACCTACTCATAAATTATCTGAATGTTTGGAATTTCTACATTCATTAGATTAACAACCCGTTAACAAACATTAACTTTTCATTAACGGTTTTGTGGTGTATGTTTGCATTGTATATATATTGTATGCACACACGAGTAAATTTTAAAGATCATGGAATCTAAATTATCAGAAAAAATGACAATACACAGAGGGTTGTCAGAGTTAAAACTTATCGACTCAAGAATCGAGAAGCAAATTACAGAAATATCCCCTGTTGGAATCAATCGTAAAGGAAAGATGGTTGACAATATCTATCCTGAAGAAGATTTCAGAATTTCTGCAACTTCAAAGTTTCAGTCAATGACTGACCTTATTGAAAGAAAGTCAAAGATAAAATCTGCCATTGTAAAGTCAAATGGAACTACAATGGTAAAAGTTGGAGAAAAAGAAATGACAGTTTCAAATGCAACAACATTTATAGAATTCTAAATTAGTTGGTTGTATATACGAAAACAAAAACTCTATTCCCGTCCTCGATTGGGTTATTTCGAGGAACCTAATGTTAATAGGCAAACATACGCTTATGAATGGGTCTCCAGTTCGATTCTGGATGAGCTTCGGCTCATAGCTCAGTCGGTTAGAGCAATTCACAAACAATAAAAGCTAAAAGTTTAAAGCTTAAAGATAAAAGGTTAAATTTCAAAGTTCTTTATGATTAAATCTTAAATTTAAAATCGTAAAGCTCTTTCAAATCCTACATAAAAGTTTCATAGGTTTTAATAGAACGACCTTATTGTTTGTAGTAGGCTGTATATACAACCGACTTTATAAATTCACTTTATGGCTCGCACAAGCACACAGATAGAACAACAGATATTTCAACTGGAAAAGAAGTTTTCTGAAACGCCACAGAAGATACTTGTTAATGGTAAAGTTAAGTATAACAATGTTTACTATTCTCTGAAAAACAAACTTATTCAATTAGAAAAAGAACTCAAAGTTGCAAAGTCATTTGAGTTCTTAGCAAGATAGTTATTCGATTGAAAGCGTCTAACAACGCAAGCCCACTTCAGACCTGCTACTGAGTGGGCATTTGCGGTGCAACAAATACTCAATTTTATGAAACAGTAACTCAGTATAAATGTGTAGGTTACGGCTTACACATTTATCTTTTGTGGACTGTAAAAATATACCACTATGCCCAACTTACAAAACTTGACAAATTCAGAAATTAAGTTATTGAAGTCATTTGCAAAAACAAGTGGTATGCAATTAAGATTGCCAATATTAAAATTAATACTTCAACATGAAGAGTTGCACAATACTGCTGTTGCATTACAGCCGTTTATTGAAAGTATAGTTCCTATAATAGAGGAACCAGTATTAAAACTCAAATGGAGTCAAATAAATCAAGGGTTAGTTAAAATAATTGAAGTTACAAAAATAAAGTAGTATGTCAGAAACTGTCGCAACAATAGACGATTACAAGAAAATATCAGAAACAACTGGGTTTTCTTACGATATTATTGCTGTTATTCACAGGAATGTAGCAAAAAACACTAATACAAGTGAACTTGTTTATTTCCTTAATGTTTGTAAAGGGGTAGGATTAAATCCTTTTAATAAGGAAATATGGTGTTACAAGGATAACAAAGACAATCTCCTTGTTTTCACTGGTCGTGACGGGTTTTTAAAGAAAGCGCAGGAGCATAAGCGCTACAACGGAATAAGGAGTTGTGAGGTTAGGAAAAATGATAATTTCAAGATTGATGTTGCAAATAATAGAATCACTCATGAGTTTAATACTGAAGACAGAGGTAATCTTATTGGTGCTTACGCTATTGTTTTTCTTAAAGGTGGTGAGCCGACTATCGAATGGGCTCCTATGAGAACTTACGATAAAGGAAACTTTACATGGAAGTCTCATCCAGAGGAAATGATTAAAAAAGTTGCAGAGTGTCATGCACTTAAGAAATGCTTTGGTATGACTGGATTACAAGCCGATGTTGACTGGAATATAAATGAACAAGGTGTTGCAAGTCCAGTTTCTATTGTTGATGAAGGCGACTCTCGTGAATCAAAAGAAGAAGAAAGGCTATTGAAACTTATTCAAAATTCTCCTTCAAGATTAAAATTGTCGGCTCTTAAAAACGATTGTTTATCTGAAGCTACAATATCAGCTTACGATAAAAAATGGAGTGAATTACCAGTAATATGATACTATATAGACTATTTATATTAATTTTTGCATTAATCTGTATTGGTTTAATATGGATTGAACAGCAATTTGTAACTTCTTTAGAAGGTATGCAAAAAGTTAATAATCAACTCACTTGACTTGAAAACTTACTAGATAAAACAATAGAGGATAAAGATGAAACACGACTTTAGTAACTTTACTTTCAGATGCTCTTCTCTTGGGTATATTATGTCAGACCCAAAAGGCAAGTCTAATCTTCAGAAATATAATGAAGCTATTGAAAGCAAAATTAAGCTTATTGAACAGTTGAGCAAAACAAGTGAAACAGCTGTAAAAACAACTGAAAATTTACTTGCAAAAATTGACAAAATTGAATCCAAGATTGCTTTACTTAAGCCAATAAAAGACATACCATTCTTAAGTGATAGCTGTAAAACTCACTTAAGTGATATTTACACTCGTGTAGTTTATGACCGTCAGGAAGATATACAGTCAAAGTATATGGAGAAGGGATTGCGTAGAGAAGAAGATGCTATAACACTGTATGCACTCACTACAGGTATGATGCACAGGAAGAACACAGAAAGAAAAGATAATGGATGGATAAATGGAGAGTGTGACTTTTTTACAGATGAAAAGGTAGTTGATACAAAAGTAAACTGGTCTATATTCCAGTATAATCGTGTTGTATCTCGTCCTATAAAACCATTGTATCACTGGCAAGGAGATGGGTATATGTGGCTATGGGAAAGACCAAAATTTGAACTTGCTTACTGCTTATTAGATACTCCAGAAGATATGATTAAAATGGAGGAAAAAAGACTAAAGTACAATTTCGTAGGCTCTGATGAAGATTATGAAGCCGCTTGTAAAGATTTGAGAAGGAATCATATCTACGGAGATATACCTAATGAAGATAGAATACGAATTTTCAAAGTTGACTTTAATGAAGAAAGGATTGAGAGAATTAAAAGGCGTATTCTTGAATGTCGTGAATATCTTAACAACTTTAATAATATAACAAGTCAGGCTGAAGAGGAAGAAGAATCTGAAGCTGCATAATAAAAACACTATGATAATCAAGATCAGAAATGGTATTATCTATAATGAAGTAGGTAATCCAATCGGAACAATACTTCCTAATGCAACAGAGGAAGAGGAGCGTAGTATAACGCTTGGTGCAGAGGCGACTCCTATAATAGAGGATTTTGTTGCTGAAGTTAACTCCGGAAAATTCAAACCAAAAACACTAGTAAGGAAACTAGAAGCAATAATAGAAAAACATAGTATATGAAAAAAATATCGCTAGTAACAGCATTTGTTCTTTGTGGAACTATTTGCTTTGGACAGAAACAGAAAAAAGACTCTTCTATAATTAAAAAAGCTGACTCTATTGATATTGTAGTTATTCGTATGACTACAATGAGTTATCAACAACTCGTTCAAAAGATCGACAGCCTGAATGTACCTCATCCACAGGTAAGAGATATTTTCAGGTATATCGATAACTATAGTATTGAGCGTGTCCCTATCAAAAAACCATGAGCCAATACAATCTTGAAATAACTGAAGACCAATCTTCTTTGGTAGCTGGTATAGATTATGATGATGAAACTCATGAGCTTAAAGTAAGATTTCATAAGTACTATGTTCCTTATCTTATTTATATCAAGGTTGGTAAAGCTATGTTCACTGCATTTAGTAATGCAGAATCTTTTGGTAAGTTCTATTTGACTTATATAAAAAACAGTTATCACTTAAAAACAAACAAAATGAGCGACAATGCAAAAACGAAGCCTAAAGGTATTAATAAGGCTAAAAAAGAGAAACGCTACATTCTTCTTAGTCTTGATGTTACCAAGATAAACAAGGATTGGCTATTTGTTGGAAAAGAAGGTATTTACCTTAAAGCTAAACTCCATTTACTTCCTGATGGAGAAGTGGATAAGTTTGAGTGCCTGGGTATGGTAACACAGGAAGTTCCGAAAGAAATTTATGAAAAGGAAAAGTCTGATGGAGTATCAAAATCTGAAATGACACAAGGTCCTATTCTTGGTAATGGACAGGAGCTTGATTGGCAAGGTTCAAGTAGTGAAAGATCTCCAAGCGCTGACCTGGGTAAGGCAGGTGGAGCTGAAGATGAAAAACTTCCTTTTTAAAGTAGTTTTGTGGTAAAACTGGTATCGGAGGTAGCTCAGTTGGTAGAGTACCTGACATTGGTGGAGTGTCAGGAGGTCAATGGTTCGAGTCCATTCTTCCGAGCAAATATTTATTATGAGAACTCATGGAGTAATGATACCGTTAGAAGACGGTAGTGTAGCTTTTATTGATGGTATTCCTGATACCTGTAAACATGAACAAGTAGATGATGTTTTTCAGGCTGCTTCGGGTAAGTTAATCTTTTGGCACACATATAGACAATGGGCTTCAATGACTTCAGAAATGAGAAATAATAATATCTACGAGTATCATAATGAAATTGAAGACCCTATCGTAATGGGAACTTGTCAATGCAGAAAATGTAAGAAAATAATATTTCCTAACTCAATAGATTTTCAATTTTGAAACGCTCAAGTTTTTTAAAGTCGTTAATGATGTTAGTAGCTTCTCCAGCTATTATAACTAGTATTGATTTTGAAAACAAAAATAGAGTTACTGTAATATCACAGAAAAAAGTTGTTTTGTATAAGATAGCTAATGAAATGCTTAATGATAAAGATGCTATGGATTTTATTGCTAATAATGAAAAATCTCCTTTATTAAAACTTTGTAAAGAAAAAGGTATAGACTTAGAAAAACCATATAAATTAGAAATTGGTTTAGATAAAGATGACTTTACTAAATTATGTAAAACAATAGTAGTATCACAATAAACAATAATCTTATGGATGGAATAATAATAACTGGAAAACAAGGAATTGTAAAAACAAGATTCTTTGAACATCTTAAAGCTCAATCATTAGCTATTGATATACCTCCTGGTGAAGATATAAGATGTTATTATCACTACTCAATAGTTATTATTGATGGTATTGGTAGTGTTAAGGAACTTCCAAAGTTTATCCCTGAAAGCTTTATTTTTCGTCCTCCTTACTCTATGGATCCAAAGGAATATACAAAGCCCCTTATTTTTGCTATTACAAATGCAACAAGATTAGAGTTTGGAGAAACTATGCATTGGTTATATCTTGACTTTGAAATTCAACAAGAAGGATTAAGGAGTATTATATCCGACTGGTTAATAAGCAAGAAATTGCCGTAAATAGCGTCGTTTTATTGACCGATAATATTACACGTACCAATATACATAATTATACCAACGTGCCGTGAAACGGTCGAAAAACCATGTTTCACGGCATTTTTACCCACTACATCAACTCAAAAAAATGGTTTTCTATTCATTCTACACAACAAGAGAAAGAGTTCCAGATTCATTAGTATATAGAACACTTGAGGTTGAAAGAGAATTTAATGAAGATGAAGAATTTAACTTCGCTTGTAGTCCATTGCAAATAAATCTCAAACTATTTGATGATAAAGATCAAGCTCAAAAAGATTTTTTCAAAATACTTTGGCATAATGAGGATTTTCGTATTGGAGAATATTTCGATACCGATAAGAAATCAAAGGTAAGTTCCACAAAGAAAACAAAGTCCGATAAACCTCTGGTTGTTTACGAGCATTCTGGAGTAAACATCGAACGAAACAAAGTTTATAACGAGAGTTGTGAACAGACTATGAAGAATATGCCTAATAATTTTGTTGACTATGTTATCACCAGCCCTCCGTACAATGTAGGAAGTGGATTACGAAATGATGATGGAGATGGACTCTATGCAGAGTATTCAGATGACTTGTCGCAAACGAAGTACAGAGAATGGATATTCAATGTTACAGATGAACTTCTTCGTGTGACACGAAAGCACGTATTCTTCAATATCCAGATGTTAGGTGATAATAAGACAACAGTGTTGCTATTTCTGGGACGTTATGCTTTCAAGATCAAGGATATAATTATTTGGAAGAAGACTATTGTTCCGCCACATATCCAGCCAGGTATTATGAATTCTGCATGGGAGTTTATAATAGTATTATCGAACGATGAGCCACAGTTAAAGAAATTCAATGATGCAAGATTTTCACAAGGCACATTGAACAACTTGTTTGAAGGAATGAACGCAAGTCAGAATAAGCACGCTTCACTTAATAAGGCAACATTTCCACTGTATTTACCGAGAAAGATAATGATTAACTTCTGTGCGAAAGGTAGTCTAGTTTACGATCCTTTCATGGGAACTGGTACAACTGCAGAAGCCGCTGTCATGGAAGGTATTGATTTCATTGGTAGCGAACTAGACTCTAAACAGTGTGATATAGTTAATAATCGAGTTAAAGAAAGAGAAAGTAAACTTGAAATATTTGAGAAAGATTAACTGGAATCCCATCAAGTTTTTCCGTAAATACAGAAACAAATTTTAACATTTTCTTAACATTTTATTTGTTATATTGCCAAAATATGCAAGATCGTGATTATCAATTTCTACAGATAGATAGGATTTGGGATTATATACTTCAAGATAAAGATATATGCGCTCAACTTCCAACAGGTGGTGGTAAAACTGTAGAGTTTACATTACTTACTCAGCGTTACTTTAGGACGTTCACTGATAAGTCAGTTCTAATAACTGTACATCGTAAGGAACTAATGGCTCAAGCTGCAAAAACAATCAAGGAAATGCTTGATATTGACGCTTGTCTTATAACAGCCGATACAAAACATTATAAAGTATCTCGTGTTTATATAGCAATGGTTGGAAGTTTGGAAGCTAGATTACATCTGTTATTATCTAATATTGGACTTGTAATCATTGATGAGTGCCATGTAGCTAACTTCAATAAGATTCACGAAATATTCACTGAAGCTTTAATACTTGGATTCAGTGCAACTCCAGTATCAACCAGCAAAAAGAAACCGCTTAAAGATTATTATGACGTTATAGTCGTAGGTCCACAGATAAACGAACTGATAGCTTTAGGATTTCTTTCACAGAATATAACTCGTTGCCCAAAAGATATTGTCGACTCAACAAAGCTTGAAATTTCAAGGATTAATGGAGACTATGATGAGAAGAAAATGTCTATGGAGTTTCGTAAACCTAGATTTGTCGGTAATGTAGTTAAGTCTTATCATAAGTACTGTCGTGGAAAAAAGACAATAGTATTCAATGTAACTATAGAACATTCAAAGGAAGTGTGTGAACAGTTTGTTCTTTGTGGATATAATGCCAGACATCTAGCGTCAGATAATGAAAGTGAGAGAGATGAGATACTTAAGTGGTTTAAAGAAACTGAAGATGCTATTCTTTGTAATGTAATGATTGCAACTGTAGGTTACGATGAACCAACAGTAAGAAATATAATACTTAACTTTAGTACACTTTCAATAGTTAAATTTATTCAATGCTCTGGACGTGGAGGAAGAGTTATAAATGAAGAATGGATTAATAAATTTCATCAAGACTATCCATATGAAGTACAACTTAAAAGCTCGTTTAACATTATTGATCTTGGCGGAAATACTACAAGGTTTGGTGACTGGAATGATGATAGGGATTGGAATAGACTATTCCATTATCCAGGTTCTCCAGCAAACGGAATTGCACCAAAGAAGACTTGTCCTGATTGTGAAGGTTTGGTAGCTGCATCAGCAACTTTATGTACTTGTTTAGATTCAAAAGGAAATGCTTGCTTACATGAGTTCGTAAGGAAAAAATCGCTTGTTGAACAGGATTTAGAAGAGATGATACTTATAACTAAAGGTATTAACATAGAAGATGTAATAAAAAAGAATAGTAATAAGTACAGTTATTATACATTCCTTAACATGGCAACTGATGTAGTTAAGGAAATGTATATGGCTCATCCTGAACCTGAAGAGCATCACAAAGTTAAATACTTTAAAGCGTATTATTTACTATGTATAGATTGGTATAAAAAGACTCTTGCCAATGATACTTTGTCAGATATCACTCATGATTCTTGGCATATTAAAAGAGCAAAAAACAACTTTAATAACTTAATAGAAAAATATAAAAATTACCCTGTAGTATCAATATAACTAAATGCCAAAAATTAGTATTTTTAGAAACTATAACGAGCCAGGAAACCCAGAATACATAGAATTTTTAGACTTTCTTGAAAAAACAAGAGATGGCGAATGGGAAGATATAGTTAATAAATGCAGGAACATTAAGGATAAAGATGAGCGTGATGCTTTTAAAGGCACTATGCCAGGAGCGACCTTTTCAGGCGATTTTAAGTATCGTAATGAAGAAGGGTTGCTTAAGCATAGCGGGTTTATCAATATTGACTTAGATCATGTTGAAAATCTCAATGTCTTAAAAAGGACACTGACTAGAGATAAGTATGTTTTCGCTGTGTTTATGAGTACTTCTGGCGATGGGCTTAGAGTTGTATTTAAAATAAATCCAGATAAACACAGAGAAGCGTTTAAAGGTATTGCAGCTTACATTTATGAAACTTACGGAGAAGCTGTAGACCCTAATGGCGTATCTTTAAGTAAGCCATATGTTGTCAGCTTTGATCCTGGAACGTACATTGACTATGACAATAAAACTGAAGTATTTAGAAAATACATAAAGGAAACTCCTATAAAGAGACTTCCTGATTTTGTTCATACAACAGGAGATTTCGATAACGTAATAAGACAGATAACTGGTAGGGGAATAAATATTTGTGAAAGTTATTCTGATTGGTTGAGAGTTGGATTAGCTATTGCTGAACAATTTGGAGCTGATGGCGCTGGATATTTTCATGAGATAAGTAGAATGTCTCTTAAGTATAAGTATGAAGTTTGTGAAAAGCAATATAAGTACTGTATACGTGCAAGAGGAACTGGTGAAAAAGCAAATATATCAACTGTATATTACCTTGCAAAATCTCATGGAGTAAACATATCAACAGAACAAACCAGGACTATTGTACGAACAACAAGGACTGGTAAAAAGTCTGGATTATCAAAAGAAAAGGTAATTGAAAACCTTAAAAAATTCAGTTCAATAGAAGGAGCTGATGAACTTGTTAAAAAGGTTTACGAAGCCGATTATGAAGAGCAAGATGAAGAGGAATCAATACTTCATGGTCTTGAAATGTACATTTCAAATAACTACAGTATTCGTATGAACGAAGTAACTGGTTATCTAGAGCAAAATGGAGCTTCGTTATCTCCAAGTTATCTTAATACAATATTCATATCCGCAAAGAAAATACTACCAAAGCTTGATTATCCTCTTATGATGAGGTTATTAAAGTCTGATTTTATTCCTAGTTATAACCCGTTCTTTGAATTTTTCGGAAGTGATGGTATAGCTGTAGAGTTACCAGCTACACCAAAGCCAAATAAAGGATTTGAATCTCCATTGATTGATAAGTTATCAAAGACTATAAAAAACGACAATCCGCTATTCACAGAGACATTTCTTCGTAAGTGGATAGTAAGTATAGTTTCTTCAGCTCATAAAGTACATAGTCCATTATTATTCTGTCTTTTGGGTAAACAAAACTCTGGTAAAACAGAGTGGTTTAGAAGACTTTTGCCGAATGAACTGAAGATGTATTATGCCGAGTCGAAGCTGGATAAGGGTAAAGATGATGAGTTGGTAATGACAGAGAATATCTTAGTAATGGACGATGAGTTAGGTGGAAAGAGTAAAAGGGACGCTTTAAAGATTAATAACATTACTTCTGTTCAGTGGTTTACTGTTCGTAGACCATACGGAGATCAAAATGAGAAAATATTACGGCTTGCTGTTCTTTGTGGAACTTCCAATTACCTTACTGTTTTGACAGACCCTACAGGTAATAGAAGAATTATACCAGTTGAAGTTCAAGATATTGATAAGGAATTATACAACTCAATAGATAAAAAAGAATTGTTTCTTGAAGCTTATCGGTTATACAAGGAAGGTTTTGATTGGAGAGTTACTGTTAATGATATACCAATACTTAATAGAGATCAGCATAAATATCAGATGGTAATGAAGGAAGTTGAACTTATAAATAAGTACTTCGCTCCTGGAGAAGACGCTTATTTATCTTCAACGGATATAATGGTTGAAATAGAATTATTAACAAGGCAAAAGCTTGGATTAAATTCTATTGGTGAGCAGATGAATGCTTCTGGATTTGATAAAAAAAGTATAAGGTATGGAAAATTTAATGAGAGGGTAGCAAGAATGTGGGGTGTATCAAGAATTAATAGAACTGGAGTGAATGATATTTATACTAACTCATCTGTTAATAAACCTAAAGAAGATTTACCTTTCTAATGCCACAAGTAAAACTACATATAGCTGACTTTAATCGTGCAGAATCTTCATGGAGACACTATCGTACACTTGAAACAACAGATGAAAAGATTAATGAGGAAATAAGAAAAGCTTTGGAAAAAGGTCCTACATTTGGATTTTATAAGTATGAGTGTTTTAATAGTAAAAATGAAAAGTTTGATATCTATACTATAAATTGTAATCTGTTTGATATAGTTTCGTAGTTGTTAAAAACAGTTAAAATGTTGATAATATGTTAATAACTTTTTAACACATTAACTTTTCGTTAACACGTATATATGTATATTTGTATCGGTGGCAATATTACCACCTTACCACAAAATCTTAGGAAGATGGAACTTTTAGTAACAGCGTCTATTGGATTATGGAAATGTGACGGAAGATTTTTTATGAGGGTTATAACAGCAGACCGGTATAACTTTTACGACTTCGAGATTCCTGAATCTGAAGCTATAAAAATGTCAACTGAAGACAATATTGAAATAACAGATAATCCAGACGATATATGAAACAATCTTTCAACATAGAATCTTACACAATCGAAGGCGATAATATAGTCGTAATGTGTGAGAAGTGGAACAGAGGAGTTCCTGTTACTATACCAAAACATTTGTTTGAAACTTTTTTGCTTGGTCAGGATAAACTTGACTGGGAATTAAACTCATCAGATGAGCGTGGAGAACACGTACAAAAGACTGGACGTATGACAATCGAAGAATACTGGGAAGGAGATATGGCATATATATACCAGGACTTATACGAGTATATAGTGTTTCATCCTATTACTTTTCGTGGAGAGCTTATTTCAGATTCAAGAATATCTATTGTTAACTCTTTAATGTTAAAGTTATGACAGTTCAAGAATTACTTAATGCAGTTGAAATATCTGCATCAGGCACAAAGTGTAAGGTTTACTTTAAAGAAGTAGATCGTCAGGTTCTTATTGGTAAGTTCGTTATTCTTTCAGACCACAACGACCTTAAAAGAAAGAATCTTGTAAGATTCGTTAATGAAAGTAAGATCGAAGCTTTTGAGATTGGTAATTGCTCTGGGCTTACTAGGTTGCTTTCGCTTAGCGCCATTGACCAAATCAGAAATGCTTAGGTTATGTCTATAATTATTTTACTATCAATACCATTTTTAGTGCTTATATATGAGATTTTTAAGTCTATATTAAAGCACGAGCGGATGGTTAAAGATTATCAAATATACAGAGGATGGCGAAAAAAACACAGACGGTAAATAGCACTCAATCAACTTTATTTGATATTCCTGCTATTAAACAAGTCAAAGAAGAAAAGAAAAAGACTTTAGATGTTATACACTCAGTAGATATTCCAGGATTAGGAATTAACTCTGGTAATTTCTCTGATTATATAAAAATCGGAAGGAATAATAACTTAAACTGGGGAAAATGATATATTACACTATACACTGTAAATATAGCCAAAGAAGATTATATTATCAGTATAGATTTACTGATGAAGATTCTAACGAAAGGATTGTAACTACAAATATAATCCCTAATGTATTTAAGATAGGAATAGCTTCAAGTGCAGTTGTAATGTGTTACTTTAAAAGAAAGTCATGAACTATCAAGGAGAAAAAGAATTAACACTTAATATTGAAGACTTGAAAGGTGTAATACAAACTGTAATAGTTGGATTGTTTTGGTGGGTTAATGAGGAAGAAGATAAAACTGGATGGGAGTTAAGGTATTACACTGACTCAAGATGGATGTTTGATAACTTAGTAATTAAAGCCGTAAGAAACTCTGAATGGACAGAGTTCGATGAGGTTTATAAATAATATTATGATACGAGACGAAATCATAAAGATCCTTGACGTTGAGCCAAAACAAACTGGTTTGTATGACCAGTTGAAAGATTGTTTGTATTTTCAGTATGAAGATGTATCAATGTCTTTAAGCGAAATCGAAAAGATGTTGTCAGATAAAGAAACTAGAGGTTTTGACTCCTGGTTCAAAGGCATAATTCACTCATTGTACTATAAAACAAATGAGTATGTTTTGGTGCTAGAAGGAGATATACCTTTTAACTTTATAGAAAAGTTATTTCCTGAAGAAATGAAATACTGCTATCACGTTTCTTTAAATTCAAGTAAAGTTGAAGAAGATTGTAACTTTTACAGCTCTTTAGTTGTTATGTTTTCATTTTCAAAGAAAACACTTTGGCTACCAAAAGAGGATAATTTTATTATTTTTGAGGAAAATACAAAAAAACTTATTGAGCCAAGCTCTGACAAACGTCTTGCTTCATACTATACAATAACTGATAAATGGCAATTTCCACAAAGAAATAACTTCATTGTTCTTCATATTAACTCAATAGACTGGGACAAATTCGAGTCGATTGATAAGTTAGAGCTGTGGAGGGAGATATTTAAGAAGTTTAAACCTGATTTACTTGGAATGAGGATTGGATTAATAAAATAATAAGATGAACAATGAAGACTACATAGTAACACACAAACTTATAACTCTCGATCTTGATTGTTATGTTTACATCTACGGATGGATGGAGTATTATCATCTTAATATTTCACCTAAATATTGGAATGAAGACTTTGTTTTTGTAGATGAAATAATGTATGACTTTAGAACAATGAATAAAATAGTAAATAATTAGTTATGGCTACAGAATTGATACCTCCATTTTATATTGGACAGGAAGTTATATGCCTCAAAGATATTGGAATTATTGGAACTAAATACGGAGTACAAAAAGGAAAAGATTATGTAGTTACAGCAATATATAAACCTTGCTGCTATTATGTAATACAGGTTGGTATTATTTATCCTGGAAATTTTATTTCAACTTGTTGTTTTGAGTGTAATACACAAAGGCTATTTAATAAAAACATTGAGTTTAACGCTTCTAAATTCGCACCAAAATTAAATCAAGAGTACAAAGAAGTTACATTTACAAAAATAACAGAGGAAATAGGAGTTCCTTGTGAACAATGAAACAACTAAAACTAAACAAAGAACTAATAACCGGAACGTCTTTACTTGCACGTCAGGTAAGAAATTCCAACTCAGATTATATCTGTGAAATGGTTGTTGAGCAATATCCTCATCATAAGATTTCATTTGTTGAGATACTTGGAAAAGAAAATTTGATTGAGTGTCATAGATATTATCTCGATAAACACTATGACTATCATGGTGTTATCGAGGTTTCACTCGAACAAATAGAATTTATTCTTAATAATCCAGAGTTTTCAAAATCGTTGTTATGAACTACGAAGAAGTTCAAGAATATGAGCGTGCATTGCGCAAGAAAATTGCCAGTGAAAAAGACTTTAAAGTTACATCTGAATATATTTGTGCTTTAATTGACAAAGTTTTTCAACAAAATGATGAGGAAGAATAATAACTAAATTTTTTACCACAAAACTCAAAACAATGAACTACATTCTTATTCAAAATGATGGAGAAATTGAAATCAACTCTTTTGAGTTGATTGGAGCAAGTACAAAACGTGACCAATCTGGAAAGATTGGATTCTTTGGAAGCGGATTAAAGTACTCTATTGCTTACATGATTCGCAATAATATCTCATTTCGCATCTTTTCTGGAGAAAACGAAATATCAATTTCAACAGTAAAAGAATCTTTACGTGACCAGAGTTTTGACCGTATCTGTATCAATGGAAATCCTACAAGTTACACAACGACTATGGGACCTACATGGACAGAAGACTGGTTTGTGTTGCGTGAGATTTACTGTAATGCACTGGATGAATCTGGATGCACTATTATACGCAATACTCCTATTGAGCCATGTGGTAGTAAGAATAAAACCAGGATTTATATTGAAAGAACTTTGAATCTACAAACTGTTTGCGATAATTTCGATAACTATTTCTCTGAAGATCGTACTCCGCTGTATATTATTGAAGATGTTTATACATCTGGCATGGGTATTAAAGATGGATTAAAGCATCCTTTAAAACAAACACTGAAAGTTTATACAAGAACTTCTGGAGTTGTGTATCGCAGAGGTATAAATATAGGTGGAATAACTAATATTTATTTCGATTATGAAGTAAATCACTGTAATATAAACGAAGATAGAACTGGCAGTAATATTGGTTCTTTTGAATATGCTTTTGTAGATATATTTTTCAGATTCTTAAATGAGGAATTTATTATCAGAATATTAAATACATACAAAACAGAAAAGAAATCATGGGAGTATAATTGTCTTGCTGGAAATAGTCCAAACGAAATACCTTCTGAAAAATGGGTTAAATTTTCACAGGAAAATACACTTGTAATAGAAGAGATTGCAGGTAAGTTTGAGTCAATTCTTAATTCCACAAAACAAAATGTTTATTTCATTCCTTCTACTTTAGCTCGACATATCAGAAAACATCACGAAGGATTTAAATGCCTTGGTTGTGGAGGGTTTACAGGAGATGTTTTCTTTGAACCAGTTGAACCATCTGAAAAACAAAAGTATATGCTGAAAAATGTACTTGAATCTTTGAAAGAAATGAAGTATAATATCAGCTACGATATTTACATAGTTGACTTTGAAAGAGACAGTATATACGGCTACGCTAACAATAATAAGATATATATTGCAAGTAAAGCTTTCGATACTGGAAAAAGAAAACTTGCAATGGTTTTAATTGAGGAAAATGAGCATTTAATATCTGGATTTTCAGATAAAACAAGGGAATTTCAAAACCATATTTTCTCAATATTCCTTCAGTGTATGGAGGAACAAAATGGACTGTTTCTTTAACCAACTAAATTACCATAAAATGCGTAAACCAAGAATTACAGGAAATGCACTGAAACTGCTACATAACAAAGCCAACGAAATCGAGAACTTCCGACTTCAATTTTGGAAGTATGGAAAGAATGACGAGTCGATACTCCACCCAAGCTCCGTATTCATCAAAGAACTCATCGTTCTACGATTAGGCTCACGCCATCTAATTGCTAGGGATCTTCGTGGTCAGGAATATAAGCAGATCAGAATTAAATCTTACACTAATAAATAAAAATAATGAGAGGTACAACAGTCAAAAGACTTAAAAAAGAAGGTACAACCAAGAAGGAATACCTTGCGAAAAAACGCAAAACTAATAGTGAACCAAAATTTAAACAATCAAGAAGGCAACTTCGGCAAGCGCAAGGAGGCGCTACAATATGACAACATTCACTCTAACACCACTACAGGAAAAGTGGTTAAAACGACTGGAACAATTTCCTGAAAGACAGTTGCAAAAATCACTTGGAATAATCGACTTTAAAACAAAAGAATACAGAGCATGCTGCCTTGGTGAAGCGCTTGTATGTATTCTTGAAGAAGAAGGAAAGTCGATTTCTGATATCTTCAACAAAAACGGAATACTGTATGACTTCAATGATAGACTTAATCAAACTGACTCATACATAGACTTCCATTACTCACAATTAGGACTTATTTCACCACAAGGTCACCTAAACCAAATAGCCAAAATAAACGGCGATAACTACCAAACCCTCGCTGGAATGAACGATGGAGTCAAAGATCTAGATGGTTATCAACTAGCATCCGATCTAACCTGGCCTGAAATTGCCGCCTATATTCGTGCAAATCCGGAGAATGTTTTCGTTACTCCACAGCCATCTCAACTTCCTAACTCACTCACCGAACCAGTTCAAGGCGATGACGGAGATGAACAACAACCAGATTCACAGGGATTGATTTCCACAAAAGAATTAACTGGTGACTCTGGTAAAACCGCTTTCGCTATTACTCAAAGCGAACTCGATGCGCTGGACAAACATGACTCTGATAATCCTGATGACAGATACCACAACTGACCGGATTCTTATGAGCTACAGTGGTATCCTCATATCGAGTCTGTGGTTGCCAAAACGTCACGTTTTATGCCACTTTTACCGGTGACTACATACAATACATTGATAACCATGTGATTATGAAACCGGAAAAATTTGTAGCCACTTGTGTAGCCACCAAGTGGCTACGTATAATACGTTGATAATCAATACGTTAAATCAATTGTAGCCAGTGTAGCCACTTAAAAACCAAAAACCCTAATGGGATGGAAAAATAAAAAATGATTCCTTATTGACTGCAGTATTACTAATAATGAATAGATAACTACTAGACAATAAGGATATATTCATGTATATAATATTGTAATATGGTCGGGGTGTTCAAAGCGGCTACAAATGCAAAAAACGGTCGTAACACATTGGTTATCAATACGTTACACGTAGCAAGGGGGTGGCTACAAGTGGCTACAAAAATTATAATCGAATGGTTATCAATACGTTACACGTAGCAAGGGGGTGGCTACAAAATATGTGGATAAAATGTTGATAACGAATTTTGGAAAACTGGGCTTTAGCCCGTAAATTGACCGTACAAATGGATACTAGAATATTTGACACAGATACTCCTGAACAGACAGCAAAGAAGATATTCAATAGCTTTGATGTGCTTCAGAGCTGTACGATTACAGGATATATTGTAGACCCTGAAACGGAAGATGTGGATTATAAGGCTGATAAGGTATTAGAAGAGCTAATCCGATTAGATAAAGTGAATAACTTCGCTGATACTAGACGTGGGATGCAAAGGGTTAGTAGACGATTGAAGAATAGTATTGGTGGGTTAGTAGCTCAGAAGATATTCAGATATGAGCGAAATGAGGGAGATGGGAAATGCAGTATTAGAATATGGAGAGTGCAATGATACTGGTCGCTGGTCTCCAAGCATCTTTGATGCGCAGAAACTATCGCAACGGACAGCAACCATATTTTATTCTTTTGTGGAATTAAACGAAAACAAGATATGCAAACTGAAGAACAGCTACAAGCTGAATGTACACAGTGGTTCTGGGAAACACTACAAGATCATCGGAGAATGATTTTCCATGTAGACAACAACTCTGTAAACGCAATAGTCGGAGCACGAAAACGAGCTCTTGGTGTTGTACCAGGTCCTAGTGATCTGGTATTTGTGTTGAAGGGTCGTGTGATATTCGTTGAATTGAAGACGCTTACTGGAATACAGACTGATGAACAGATAGACTTTATGAACAAGGTTATTGAGCGTGGTCATAAGTATATTATTATCAGGACGTTCCAAGCCTTTAAATTACTCGTATATAATGAAATAGCAAAAGATGGAGCAGAATAAAGAAAGGTCTGAGCAGAGTGAACAAAACCACTGGCAAGTGATACATAACAATAGGCAAGTTGTATCTAATACCCCTGAAAGCCTATGGATTAACGCTATGGCTTATTTCAAATGGTGTGACGAAAACCCAGTTAAGCTTAACAGACCAGTAATGTCAGGCAAAGCGGCTGGAACGGAAATGCAAACAAGTCGAAAACGAGCTTATACGGTTAAGGCATTATGCCTGCACTGTAATATTTCCGAAGATTATCTACGTGATTTGCGTGAGTCGAAGGATAAGTCTAATGGATACTTTATTGTTGTTGAGAAGATACTTGGAGTAATATGGTCTCAAAACCTAGAGAATGCAATGGTTGATGAGTTTAATCCAGGAATGACAGCGAGGTTATTGAATATGGAAAAGGAAGATGCAGGAACCAAAGCTATAACTGTCAATGTTGTTAACGAGAATATTCCTGAATTGGCAAAATCCGAAAACGAAGTTTTGGAAAAGTTAAATCGGGAAATTCAAGATGCTGAAATTATCGAAAGCGAAAAATCTCAAAAGGTAAATTTGGATACGCAAGAGGAGTAGTGTGCATACACAGGTACTTTTATACGCATGATAGTATGTAATGTATAGGATCCTGTTATAATATAGTATCTGGTCATATCTGGTATCTTGTTTAGTATGGTACTACTGTCATTTTGTCATTATGCAAATGTACGGAATTGAATGTTAAAATAATCACAATGTTAGTAAAATGTGGAAAACTATACGGGTAAATATTTGGAAATGTGAGAAACGCCTGTACGCTGTTTTAGGACGTTTTACGGGCAGATATTTTATGTTGGGCAATACCATTACTATGCAGCCGATCTGCCAAATTTGGGCAAATGAGATAACTACTTGATTATCAAGGACTTATACAGGTATATAACAAAAATAAATATATGTTTATGTTAACAAAATTTTAACAATAATCATTTGGAAAGTCCGGCAACGTGCTGTATATTTGTATTGTTGATTGGATGAGGGATATGGACCTACTGCATAGCAGCAGATGTGCTCCGGTAACGTGTTCTTTGACATATTGAGATAATGCCTAAATTACGCAACTGTTTTATTCACATAAACAAGGACGGCAGTCCAAAAAATGCAATTTTATGACACAAACAACAACACAGGCACCAGTAGTAAAAATACCTACTTCGCCAAAATTGACAGAATTACAGGCAACACGCAAAGCGCAATTTGCGGCAATGCAAAAACTCGACCCTGACAGTGCAGACGCTGAGGCGGCACTTGCCGAGGTTATCAAAACGGACGGATTGATTAAGGTTGAAAAAGCCGCAATCGTGAAAGCTGAGAACGATGCCGTAAACGCTGAAAAACGTAATGCCAGATTGGCACTTGTTGGAAACATGATCTCCGCCTATGATGCCAAATTGGCAGTTGATGCTGACAAAAAGGCAACTCCTGAGGCAAAACAGGAAGCAGCTGATAAGTACGATGAAGCCCGTAAAGTGGTTGAAAACGAACTTTTGGCACGTTACGCAACCAGCAAACCAGCATCAACCAGTGGCGGAGATGGTGTTACTAAAAACGGTAATACAGCGCTGATCTTGGAGGCGCACCTTTCAAATGTTGCCGCAGGTATGACCGATGCAGCCAGCAGGAAAGCGTTGGAGGATGCAGGCTACAAACGTAGTACAGTATGGCACACAGTGAACAATCACAACAAAGCCAAGGTGTAACAAACGCAGGATGAATGAAAACGGAGCGAGGAAACTCGCTCCATTATTTTACCACAAAAAACAAATTTATGAAGACATGCTTAATTATTGCAGCGTTTAATATTCTATATTGGACTGTTGCAATGGGTATATGTGATCTAAGACCACAAATCCGCAGGATGAAAAGGTATTTCTCAATACGTCACGGATATACTGTATTGCACAGTAATTTTTAAAACAAACAAAAATGAAGTAGATTCTGAGTTCAAAAAAAACTCAGAACTGCTTCGGCTAATCGGTACTCTCACAAATTTTCTACAAAAATTGAAATAAATTGTCTTGAACGTGGCTGCATTGCCGAAAGGTTGAGCGCCGTGTAAGGTGCCGTTCCCTTTGAGCGGAATAAACAACAGTGTATGAATACAGCAGAAGAGTCGTAAGTCCAGTTTGGAGCTCCCAGTGGGTAATCCTTAGTGAATTGGCAATAAAAACTCTATTGTTGTTTTCAACGCCTGTACCGAGAATGAAACCGTTGCATTTTCTTTTGTGGAACTGTATTAGGCGTGGAGTGTTGTGGAATATATGAATGAGTCAATTTTGGCAATCAGGGATAGTAAGAAAGTCCTCCAGCGATGGGGGATTTTCTGTTTTTAGTTCGACTGGTCTTGCCAAATCGGTTATCCCCATGTGTGGATAACTTTTTTTGGATGGGTGGATAAACTGGTGTATATTACACGCAGGTGCATACGTATATATTATTGTGCCGTACGCAGACCAAAATGAGAGTAAGTAACATATACACGAACACGTTGAGGGAGTTGAGGATGGGTACAAGAAGAGTTGGTCACCAAGGAGGTATGGGTTCTGGAAAGACAGTTAATATTGTTGCGGCATTAGCAACGATGTGTGCAGAGGAAAACGGAGGTGTAACTACTGTAACGGCACAGTCATTCCCGCATCTTAAGGGTGGTGCGTTGAGAGATTTTGAGATGTATGTTTATCCAGAGTTCAAAAGTGCAATAAAGCAGTACCACCGCACAGATCACACGTTTACATTTAAGAGTGGTTCAATACTTGAGTTCAAGGTTTTTGAAAACGAAATGGCTGCTCGTGGACAGAGAAGGAAAAGATTGTTTGTAAACGAGGCTAACAGTTTCAATTATCTGGTTTATTGGCAACTTGATTCACGTAGCGAACAGACAATATTAGATTACAATCCATCAGTTAGGTTTTGGGCTCATGAGAAGCTAATTGGTCAACCAGAAAATGTTTGGTTTTACAGTGACCACAGACACAACCCGTTTTTATCAGAATCAAAGCATCGTGAGATTGAAAGCATCAAAGACCCAGAGTTATTCAGAGTTTACGCTCGTGGAATAACAGGAAATGTTACTGGTGTAATATTTCCTAACTGGGAAATGATTGATGACGATGACTTTCCAAGGAATGAAGATTTTATATTTGGTATAGATTTTGGATATACCAACGACCCTACAGCACTTGTGAAACTGGTATTGATAGGAAATACGCTTTTCATCAAGGAGTTAGCTTACGAAACAGGTTTACCAGCGATAAATATCGTTCAGATTCTTAAGGCAAATGGATTTAAAGATGAATTTTCTCCATTGTACTGTGAGCACGATTGGAACATGATTAGGGATTTAAGAAGGCATGGAGCTATATTCGCAACATTTGCAAACAAAGGACAAGGTAGCGTAAACGCTGGTATTGAGTTGTTGAAAAAGTATGATGTGAAGTACACTTGCTCTAGTAAAAACCTTCATCGTGAACGAGGAATGTATGTTTGGGAAACTGATAAAGTTACAGGAGCTTTAACAAATATTCCAGTAGATAATAACAACCATACTTTTGACGCTATAAGATACGCAGCTTACACAAGGTACTTAAGATCAAATGATTAACAATGGCTATACTTCAAGTTGCAGAAGATTTAATTGATAGCGATATACTTGAAGCTGTGTTTTGTTATCTTGAAAGAGAGTATAATGCTAAAATAAACAAACCGTTCTTTAGTTATGGTGTTTATGAGTTTTATATCAAATCAGAAAGCCTACCAAAAGGAATGAAAAGTATCAATGTTACAGTTACAGAACTAGTTCCAAAAGTTTTAATAATAAATGTCTCAACATGTTAAAGATAACACTTTTTACCAAAACAGAAGATAAGCCAAGTTATAAAGATTCTGAAGAGTATCTGAAAAAGCAACAGGATATTGACACTATGCTTATCATGACAAAAATTGTTGAGACGACTGATTTGTCAGGAGATACAAAAGAGAAGGCAAGGGTTATAATTAACAAAACACTAGATAAATTATAGTGAGTAGCGCTCTAATAAATTCATATAAAAGTAGCTCTGGCTTAAGTGTTAGGGCTGCTAATGTCGATCTTACTGGCGCTAATAGTCTTTTTGGCACTATTGGTCGCAAATCTTTCTTTCCATCAACATCAATGAGTTTTATTCCTGATGGAGAAAATGGAGAAACTATTGATTTAACTGGTGATAGTTTAGATGTTAAAGGTAAGTGGCTTGGATTGGATAACAAGCAAATGCAATTTTGGGCTTACAATTATTGCTCTCCACTTGCTGCTGTTATTGACCGTTTAGCTGAAGCTGATACAAATGGAAGGATAGAATTCAGAAATGAAGATGGAACGGTTGTAAGTAATCCTAATAAAATTCCAAGGTTAGCTAGAATAAAAAAGCTTTTTAAGAAGCCAAATCCTTCCCAAACATGGGAAGAGTTTAATAGCCAACAAATTGTACTTGCAAAGATATTCGGATACTGTCCTGTATTTTGTATTTGTCCTTTTGGAATGGATAAGTCTTACACTACGTTCATGTTTAACCTTAATCCATTTTTCTTAACTCCAAGACCAAATGAAAATTATTCTCTTTTTGGGGACAATGGTGATGGAATAGAGAGAACAAATCCTATTAAGGAGTGGTATTTTACAATAAGTGGACAAGAGTATACAATACCAGCTAGAGATATAATGTTGGTTAAAGATGGTTTCATTGAGCAAACTAATCCACAGTTAGGATTACCATTAAGTAAAATAGCCGGTCTTGATTTTAATGTTTCTAATATTTGTGCAGCTATGGAAGCTGACAATGTTTTACTGAAGAAAAAAGGACCTCTCGGTGTTTTTAGTCATGAGTATAAGCCAGACCAAGCCGGTTTGCAACCTATGACTCAATCAGGTAAAGATGATTTGCAAAACCAATTAAGGAACTATGGACTTACACTTACACAACTTCAGTATGTAATTTCTAAGTGGCCTATAAAGTGGAATCCAATGAGCTTTAACGCTGAAGAGTTAAAGACAAAAGAAACTGTACGTCAAGGAACTGATGGAATATGCGATAGGCTCGGATACCCTGCTGAACTTATGAGTGGTAAAAATGCCACTTATGAAAATAGGAGCAGCGCTGAAAAATTTCTTTATCAGAATAATATCATTCCATTTTCTTTGAGGAGAATGGCACGGTACAATGAGTTTTTTAGTTTAGATTATATTCATCTTTACATGGACTATAATCATTTGCCAGTGTTACAAGAAGATATACTTCACGCTGGTCAAGCATCAAAAGCTGAATCTGAAGGATTGGATATTGAGTGGAAAGCTGGTATGATTAATTGGAATCAGTGGCAAGTTGCAAAAGAAAGAGACGCTGTAGTTGGTATGGATATATATTACCCTGAGTGGTTTGAAAAATATGGTAAAAAACTTCCAGAAAATGTCAAAGCAAAACCTACATCCAAAAATCCTACAGCTGCGTAATGCTGTAGGAAACAATGCAATATATCGCTCAAAACCTATTGAGCAACCTGAATCTACTAGAAGTATGAACTCATCAACCGATGACGGAAGGCTTCTTAAGATGTACTTCTGTATTTTTGGTGTAAAGGACGACTATGGTTGTATTCCTATGAAAGGGTGTTTTAAGAAGTCAATCGAAGAAAGAGGTCCTAAAAGTAATGCTACATATAAGATAACAGTTTTATGGCAACACAAACAGGATGAGCCGCTTTGCGTACCGAGCATATTGAAAGAAGACGACATTGGTCTTTATGCAGAGTTTTCACCTGATGAAGGTGTAGAAACCTGTGACCGCTGTGTAATACAGGTTAGATCAGGAACTGTAAATAACGGTTCTTATGGTTTTAACTATGTTTGGGATAAGATGAGGTATGATGAGAAAAGCGACTCGATTCTTATGTACGAAACAGAGCTTTATGAAGTATCTCCTGTGACAATAGGTTCACAAACAGGAACATACGCTGTTCGTAATGCAGCTGGTGTTTATGTAGATGAATTCCTTGCTGATGAAACAGAAGATTTAATAAAGCAAATCCCAAGAAAACTTCACCTAGCAATACGAAGTATAATTGATAGGCACATATCACTTGCTAAAACACAGCCGCTTGAGCAAAGACGAAGAGCACTGGGTAAAAACAAGCCGAAGCAAGCAATAAATTATAAGCGTGTTATAAAGGAGTTTAATTTATAAAACTTTTAAAAAATTATTAAATGAAAAGAACATTTTTCAAACAGTTCGGCTTCTTTGATGAAGGGACTGGAAATGCGTATCCGACCTCAAAGAGGTTCAGCGCCGAAAGGATGGCTCACTTTAAAAATGGTGGTGGAGGAGATGGAGAAGAAGACGACGATGATGATGAACCAAATCCTGAAGAAGCCAGGCTTATAAAAAAAATTAAGCTTCAGGTTCGTGGTCAGTTAAAAGACATCGCCACTAAAGATGAGGTTGCTTCAATTATGGAACAGTTAAAATTCCTGAAAACTGATGACAAAGGTGAAGGTGGATTTCCTATCGAAGCGCTTCGTGAGATGGCTGATAAAGAAAAAGGTGCAATGGCAGTCCTTGTTAAGCAAGGGCTTGAAATGGAAAGGCTTGCAAAAATAGTTGGAAAGATTCCAACTGATATGAGTATTCGTTCCCAATGCCAGGCTTTCCTTGATAAAAACAAGGATGCTATCAAAAAGATCAGGAATAAAGAAAATGCTTCACTTGAACCATTTGAACTTGATCTGCGTGCAGCTGCTACCAGCCCTATGCTGCCATCAACAGTAATGCCTGGTGGAACAGCCTATATCAACCGCTTTGAAATCCAACCTGGTATCAATGAACTGTTGCGTCCTGAACCAACCTTTTGGGATTTTATCAAAAAAGGTCAGACAAATGCAGAGACGTACATCTGGTTGAATAAGCGTCCAACTGACGGAGCTGCTGGTTTCATCGGACCTGGAGTTTACAAACCGGCTATCAGCTTTACTGTAAACACCGAGCAGTCAAATGCAAAGAAAGTTGCCGTTAACGAAAAGATGGCTACTGAACTTTTGGAAGATATTGATGGCTTCCAAAGCTGGGTTGAAAATGAACTTCGCTACCAGCTGATGCAGAAAGTGAATGATATCTTGCAGGGTTCTGGAGCCGGTTCAAGTACCGAGCCTGAAGGGTTACAGCATATGTCAACTGCATACGACCCTTTGACTGGTGTTTCAACAACAAATCCAAACTTCTGGGATTGTATTAAAGCTTGTGTTACAATGTTACGTGTTAAGCGTTTCAGAGGACAGGTTGTAGCTTTTGTAAACCCAGTTGACCTGGCAAATGGTGTTATGACCAAGGCAAATGTACAGGGACAGTTATTCATTCCTCCTATCACCGGTGCAACAATAGTTGAAGATTTGAATATTCCTTTGGGATATGTTCAGGTGTTTGCAGTTGACTACTACAAACTGTTGATATACAAATCTTTCAGGATGGCATGGGGCTGGGAAAATGATGACTTTACCAAGAACCTTGTAACTGTGTTAGCTGAAATGAGAATTCACCAATTCAATAGCCAGAACTACGATGGCTTTGCTATCTATGATAGCTTGGTGAACATCGAAAATGGTATCACGGCTGCACCGTAAGTAAACAAAATTAAGTAACTCTCTAATTAATAAAAATGAAGAGGATAATTACAGTGCTGTTGCTTTCAGCAGCCATGTTAGCCTTTAATGATACAAAGGCACAAGCAAACTTTATAGGTACGACAACAAAGCCTGGAACTGCAACATCAACCACGATAACTGGTTTCAGTGTTACAGTGCCAACAATAGAAGTTGGTATACTTGATGCCGCTATTGATACACTCGGTTTGACACTTTCAGGAACCTACAATTCGTTGATTAAGGTTACTGCAAGAGTATTAAAGACCAGTGGAACAATAGCCGGAACAGTAAGGCTTTATGGTTCAAATTACGGTACAACAAGTACGTGGCACGCTATAGGAGATACATTAACACTTTCCAATGCTGCAGTAAATGACCATGACTGGAACTTAACAGGTAATGATACAGGATGGAAATACCTGAGAATACTTCAAAGTGGCGGAACTACAATGGTTGGCACTCTTTCTGTCAGAGCATTGGGGTTGAAACCATAGTACAAAACCGGTAAAATAGATCAAAATGCCATTAATAGTAAGGAACGATGAACAGATACAAGTCGGTACAACAGCTGGATTAGTTGCTGGTGCATCGTCCTTTACTTTTGATGGGACGTCAGGAAAACCTGACTACAGGGGATATGAAATAGTACCTTCTGAAATTAATGGAAGGTCACCAATGGTTAAAGGGATTGATTACTCTTGGAATTACACATCTGGTTTATTCCAGTTGTTAATATCGGGAGATAAGTTTCAAAACTTACAGTGGTATAATATCCACTTTCAGTCACTACCTTGGAATTACCCTGTAAATCCTGCATCTTTAATTGATTACACATTCTTTATCAGGAATATAAACATTCCAAATCTTTCTACAGATAGCTCAAATATAGCTAATATGCAGAAGATAAACTCATTCATTGCAAAATATGAGCCAGAGTGTTTAAACAATATTCTTGGTTACGAGCTTTACAAAGTAATTCTTAATGAAAGCTCACAAAGAGTAACTGATTTGATTCAAGGTGCAGAGTATACTGACAGATGCGGTAAACTTCAAAAGTGGCAAGGTTTAGTTCACGATATAGATATAAGCCTTATTGCGAATTATATATTCTTCTATTTCATTGAAGCTACAACTGCATTAACAACTGGAGTTAATACGAAAATACCTAAAGCCGAAGCCGGCATGGCTGTTTCGCCTGCTGATAAAATGGTAGAAGCTTGGAAATTCTTTAGTTCAGAAACAAAGAGTATGTGTTTCTTTTTATGGATGAAAAAAGATAGTAACGGTGTTAGAGTTTATCCAGAGTTTGATTATAGTCAGTATAAAAAGACAATAAATTTATCAGAGCCTATTAATACATTTGGATTCTAATGGCTACAGAAGATGTTATATTAGTTGACGTCATGCAGTCTATAATAGACGCCATGCAAGTTCCAGATGTATTGAATCCTGGTCAGTTCTTACACATGAATTATGAACCAGGAAGAAGTATTCAAATTCTTGATAGTGTAAGCGCTCTTGATAATTCTACAACATTAAAAGGGCTTAAGTTTCCTTTAATAGCGATGCTTATGCCTATACGTGAGAAGTGGGGTTCAGGCTTAATCACGGTTACTATACCTAGAATAGTTATAGCAACTCTTTCAAAGAGTGTTGATGGTACTGATACTGTTTTACAGAAGTATAAATCAGATGGTAACTTTAAAACAGTTCTTTATCCATGCTATAATGAATTTAGGAATCGAGTCGCTTGGTCTACAGATATTAATGAGTCAGACCCTGATGCTTTAGTCCATCAAAAAATGGATAATCCAGGACAACAGCAATTAGGTCAAGGTTTATCAGATTTTATAGATTCAATCGAAATACTGGACTTGGAAATAACATTAATTCAAACTAAAAATTGTTTATAACATGACACCTGCAATATTAGAGGCGTGCCTTGTATCAACAGCGTTAAGAAACTCTGGCAAGGAATGCGATATAGCGATGGTAGCAGCTGCACAATTTTGGATAACCCCTCCGGATTGGTCACTTACAAGGGAACAGCTTGCTGACCCTGTGACTACATTTAGGAATGGTATCCATGCTGCAAAGGGTTCAAGGATCTACCCTATTTTCGGACAAAAGGCTCCTATTCGTGAGATTACAAACGCTGGTGGAGATGATGTAAGCGTTACGATGGACGATGGTCTGGAAGTGTTCTTACGTTTTAACCTGTACAACAATACTTACGCAACTACCAATGGCGGTCTGTGTTATGCAAAGATGCTACAGGATATGGGACAATCTGGTTACAATGCACTCAAAATTGATGCAAAAGGACAGGGGCTTTTCAGGAAAAACGATGACGGAACTTTCGGCTCGTTGATTACTGATTATATGACGGCTCCTTCACCAACTGAAGCAGATTTGAAATCAACCCCTTACAAAAACAGGTTCCGTATTTCATACAGTCCTGTTGAAATGGTACAGAATGGAGTTGTTATGAAAAACTGCGGACCTTTGCTTTCAATGATGGGTTTAATTGATTCAGAGATTACAGAAGCAGCCGCTGCAACAAATGCAACTCCAGCTGTTGCACCAACAAGAACAATTACGATAACCGATGAAGGAACAGATGGCTCTACCATTGATATACCAGGAATAACCGCTGCAAGTATATCAGGCGGACCTGTTATCAAAACATCTGCTGAAAATACAGTTACACTGTTGGCTGTAAAAATAAAAGCGGCTATCAATGCACTTACAAGTATAACTGGCTATTCAGCCGACAATGCTGCCGGTGTATTGACAATTACAGCGCCTTTATCAGCTGGTGCAAATACAACTGATCTTGCTCCAACTATTGTTGGTGATATTACAGCATCACATACTGCCTTTTCAGGTGGTACTACTGCTATATCAACAATTAGAATTGGTGTAAGAACAGAATGTGCTCACACTGACCTTATTGCAAGATTTGGTAATGCACTTGCATCTCACATTGCAAACTTTGTAGTGACTGATGAAGATGGTAATGTTGTTACTGCATCAAGCGCTACATTAACTTCCGGTTATGTTGCACTTGTAGGACCTTGGGTTCAGGGTAAAACATATTCAGTTGCTGGCGCTGCTCCATCAGTATGGCTTGGAAATAGCGTTGCTGGCTATGACGCTGAAGATTTTCCAGCTGAAATTGCAATTCCGTAAGATCGCAGCTCTATACACACTACTTACCCCGCTCTCATTTGAGGCGGGGTTTAGTGGTAAAAAGACTTTAATGTGCCACTCGATGATTTCAAGAAGAAAATAGGTGTATTATCAGATTTCGACATTGTGAAGGAAACAATGGAGATAATAAATCTTAATGCACAATATCTTGAAACATTATTAAAGCAACAATTACAAGCTGGCAGAGATGGGAAAAATCAACCAGTTACTGTTTTTGGAAGAGACCAATATAGACCACTTACTATTGAAATAAAGCAAAGTTATGGATTTGGTCTTGGGGCAATAACTAATAGGATAACAAACTACTTTCAGGGAAATTTCTATAGTTCAATATTTTTGAAAACGTCTGGAACAAATTTCGAGTTTGATAGCGAACTTGATTATTTCCAGGATATAATAAGGCAAAGCGGAAAGCAGATAATGGACTTAAATAAGGAAAACCTTGAAATATTCTCAAAAGAAATATTAATACCTGAACTCCAAAAAAGATTTTCAGAAAAATGGAATAGCTAATGGCTTATGAAAGTTATACAGTTCAACAATTCTTTGATGCTCGTTACAAAGATGATAGGTCAATAATGAGTGAAGAAGTTTACAAAACTGTTGAAGAAGAGTTTGTTGACACTGCAGGATTGTATAATACAGACGAGTTTGATAAAGTAAGCTATATTCATTTTTTACATAATAGGGTTAACACTATAGGAATTTCACTAAACTCACAAAGAGATTTTGTTAAAGAATTTGGAATTGCTTACATTCCAAATTTTGAGCTTTTACAAGAGTTTGGATATTTTCTTATATGGGAAAATGAAAAACAGTTTTTAGATCAACTTCAAAGTATTGAATACTGCGAAATGGTTTTTGTTGATGAACTTCAAAACTCAATAAAAGAGCTTAATGATTTAAAAGAGCAAAA
>OFQX01000055.1_pt1 | contig 32976 bp, 52 predicted proteins | sample 1542951 | NCBI WGS metagenome assembly OFQX01 (sample SAMN07774215, study PRJEB24372) | wastewater metagenome | isolation source: WWTP Novara (Effluent) | place: Italy: Novara | collected 2015-12
GGTGCGGGTTTCGCCTTCAGCGACTTGCGTGCGGTGCGAACCTTGGTCCGTGCTGCGGGGTAGGTCATGAAGCGAACCGGGGCTGCGTTCTCCCGGCGGACCTTCAGCCGGTGAAGCCTGCCAATGACGGCGTTGCGGGAGCAGTTCAGTTCGCGGCCGATGATGGTGGCGCTATCTCCAGCAAGCCACATGCGGGTTGCTATGGCGTCGCGTTCAGGGGTCCAGGTGGAGGGGATGCGCCAGAAGTATGAACAGGGGATGACGCAGAGGGAATTGGCGCTGGAATATCGGCTGAGTATTGGACAGGTGGGGAGGATTGTGAGGGGGGAGAGCTGGCAAGATACCGGGGCGGCGCGAGGGTATGTGGAGAGGGAAGCGTGGCGGGCGGTAGAAAGGGGGGAAATGGGGGAAAGACGGCTGCGAGGAGTACCTGCGGAAAGTGGGATGATTGAAGAGAGTCTGAGAAGGGTGATGGAGAGGGTGGAATTGGAGACGGGGATGGAGGATGAAAAGGAGGTGGGACTGGTCGGGGCGGTTCCCGAAGGGATTGTGGAAAGGATGCGAGCGCTGTTGGGGAAGGAAGAAAAGGAACTAGGGCCGGTCGGGGTGGAAGAGTTGCCCGTAGGGAATGGTTAGGTTGGGAAACTGAATTGACGCGGACGGACGGACACGTTATGATGAGGTAACGTGTTCAAACACGTTGAACTCTTACTTGAAAGGAGAAGTTGAAATGAAGGCAAAACTTGGTTTTCGGGAACAGGTTGGACTGTTCCTCGGTTTTCGTGGGCAAGACTGGCCGACACTGCGCTGGATGGTCGGAGCGAGTGGAGGGAATCTTGCGGATGTGGTGGAACTTCTGGTTTGGAGGCTGCGCGACCTTGGGAGGACAGGGAAATGATACCGGCAGAATTTGATGCACTTGACAGGATGCTGCGGGCGGAAGGGTATCGGCCGGAAGATCGGTTTGAGATGCTGCATTCGGCGGCGGAGGTTGGCGGAAGTTGGGAAGATCCGGAGGATGCGATCTCAGGGGATGATCCGATTGTGCTGGGAGTGCGAGTAAGGGGAGGTCGCCATGGGTGAGGGGAAAGGACGGATTTCTCGAGAAACTGCAGAGCTGGTCGAGCTGGTTCAAAAGATGCAAGATCAGGGCATGGTAATGATGGAAATCCTTGCGGAATTGGAAGATCGCGGGTATGATGTGAGCGATAACTTTCTGCTTTCACTTTTTGTTTAGGGAGCTTGAGAAATGAGTGAAGAAAACGAGTATTCGATTCGGGAAGTCTTGATGCGTCGGGACGGACTGAGCGGGGAAGAGGCAGATGAACTGATCGCGGAAGCGCGGGAAGAGCTGGCAGAAGGGCGCGACCCGGAAGAGATTTGTGCGGATTGGTTTGGGCTGGAACCGGACTATATTTGGGATCTGGTGGAGGAAGCTTAGACTCCCGCAACTCAAGGGATGTGACAGATCCCTTCGGTGGCGATATTGCCAGGAAGAAGGAGGCTTGAAAGGAGGCTTGAAATGACACGGAAAGATTATGAGCTTGTGGCGGAGCAGTTGAGATTCGCTTGGGCACGGGGAGATTTGACGCAAAGGGGAATAAACAACCTTGCGACGGGCCTAGCAGATGGTTTTAAGCGGGACAATCCGCGATTTGACTACGGAAAGTTTCTTAACGCTTGCGGATATTATAGGCAAGAATTCTGAGGAGAAGATGATGCGTAAATGTACAGTTCACGAAATCCGCTTGGCGGCAAGCGAAGGCGAAGGTTTCTGCCGCCGGTGCGGAAGTCAAGGACCGATCGAGCAAGATCCAGAGGATCGGGAAGGAAGATTCCTCCCCTGCGAAGCTTGTGGGGCACTTGGAATGATGCCAGCGGAGGGGATTCTTGCAGTCCTCGCACTGGTTGATCTGGAGGAGATCTGACCATGCTCCCAGGACACGTGAAAGGAGAGAATGTTGGGCGCGGCGTGAAACTTGCTTATGGGCGGAACTGGATTTGGAAGGGTGGAGCGAGGATGAAGGATGACGCTTGGGGTGGCGCGGAGATCGTGACAGCGCAGATAGCTGCGAGTTTCGCCCAAAGGTATGTTAGACTTCTGACAGATTGTAAGAATCCGCCGGATTTTCACCTGAATGATCTTTCCTCTGTTATTCGGTGGGAGACAGCCTTGGGAGAATTCGTCTATTTCGTCGAGATTTCCTGGGAAGAACCGAACAAGCGGTACATTCCCCAACTCTCCCCCCGAGCGGAACTTTACCTTCGGAGCCAGCATGCTTGATTTGGATGGGTTTATTCGGGTAGGAGTTTATGTTTCTATGCTTCTCACAATCTGGTGGCTTATTGATGGAGGGCGGTAGGAGGAAGGGTTACGAAACCCAACGAAAATAGTTGAATCTCTTGCTTGCTGTCTGGATTCAATTATGAGATTATACGGGTTCGTTGAATAGACGGACTAATTGGAGTAAGAGCAATCGCCATAAAAGGATGCTCACTTTTAGGAGAAATGAGTATGGTCAAGAAAACTGTGGAGACTCAAGAGACGACGGAAGCCGTTGAAACCAAGCGCCCGGCAACGGAAGTGGAACAGGTAGTGATGGAAGACGGCCGTGCGGTTGCCTTCTCCGGTAAGCGTCGTATGTTGAAGGATGTCATCGTGAACGGCCAGGAAGTCAGTGTTCGTTTCGACTTCCGCAATGGTGCAACGAGGACTTTCGTCGTGACTGACGAGAACCGCGCTCAACTGGCTGGACACGGCGCCGCCCAGAAGATCGGCGACGAAACGGCTGGCGTGGAAGACCTGGACGACGCCGTGATCGCAGTGGATGACATGATCGCTCGCCTGAACAAGGGCGAATGGACTGCCGCTCGTGCAGCGGGTGATGGCTTCTCTGGCGCTTCGGTCGTCATCAAGGCGATCTGCGAAGTCACCGGCAAGACGGTCGAGTTCGTCAAGGGCTTCCTCCAGTCCAAGCTCGACGCGGCTGCAGCCAAGGGCGAAAAGCTCTCGCGGGCCGAGCTGTATGCTTCCTTCCGCAACCCGACGACCAAGACTGGCGCCGTGATTGCCCGCCTGGAAAGCGAGAAGAAAGCGAAGGTCCAGAAGGTCGACGCGAACGATCTGATGGCGGAACTCGAAGGCTAATCCAGCCGGCTGAGTCGAAAGGATTGGTCATAAGCCAGTCCTTTCCGCTAAGCTGGTCGGGAAGCCGACGAAGCCAGGGGGTGAGCCGAAAGGCTGCTCCCGAGTCGCTAGGGAAATGAGCCTCCAACTAGCGGCGGGAAGGTAGGGGGAGAGGCCAGACGAAAGCGTCCGTGCTTCTCCCCAAACCAACCTCTTTCAAAGGCTCACTTGAGGCTCACTCAAATGAAATTTGCAGACTATCTTGCGATGTCGGTTAGTGGACAGCAGGAGGAGAGTATTCCCGCTCGAAAAGGGAATCAGAATCCTGGGGGCTGGAAAGCGCGGAAGATCCAAGCGGAAGAACGCTACCGGCGGGTCATGGGAGATCAGTGGATGACTACCCGCGATATCGAAAAGAAGCTTGGAATGGCTTTCTCGACCGCCCGCTACTTCCTAATGTCTAGGTTTGAAGCTGGTCAACTTGAACGAAGGAAGGCTAGTCCAGCGGAAAGTTGGGCACGCAGTGTTGGTTATGAATGGAGGTGGAAGAAATGAGCAGTGGACAAAAGGCATGGGCTGAAGACATGGAAGATCATAGACAAGCTGAACACGAAAAACGACTTGAAAACCTTGGCTTTTGTGTAATAGCTACCACAGTCGACGAAATGTCGGAAGACCTTAAACAACTTGAGGTGATGATGGTATCCCTACCACGTTCTGGGTGGGGCTGCATAGATTCCTTGAAGAAGAGTTTGAGGACATTGGCATGAACGACAGACAATTCGCAGCGGCCCACGACCGTCTGCTGGAACCACCGGACGAAGAGTTCGACGACACCACGGACGACGAGATGGACCTTGCCGACATTCAGCGGCAGAACCAGATCGACAAGGAAGACTGGCAGGCCGAGCGGCTACGCCAAGAGCGGGAATTCAGGGAGCTAGGACAATGAAAACAAGCGAATTGACTGACAAAGCACGCGGCATAGCACGGTGCCTCACTTACAACGACGACGTGCATCAAGCTGCCGCAAAGCACATGCTTCGTGAAATGGCTCATAGGCTTGACACGCTTGACGTACGTGCGCACAAGAAGACCGACGGCTTGCTGTTGATCAATGGCATCGGGAAGGCACGCTTCGCAACCATGAAGGAGAAAGTGCTATACCGCCTGTTTGGTATTCTGCCGAAAGAGGTATAAGCAATGACCAAGCAAAGACACTGTTTCCTCACCGACGTGGGCATCGCCATCGAGAAGTTGGTCGTCGCACTTGACCCCGAGTGCGAGAAGCCCTTCGTGGGCGACATCCTGGACCTGCTCGAATGGGCAGAGAAAGATGTGCTGGAGATGCGAGCCGAGATCGAACGGTTGAAGACTGTCCCGATGAAGTATCGCCGCATGACTTTCAATGCACAGTTGCAGGACGAGAACGCCCAACTGTGCCAGCAACTTGCAGAACGCGATGCGGAACTCAAGCGTATCAACCACGCCCTCAATGACGACAGGGTTGATCTCACGATCACTGCGGCAGAAGCCATCAAGGAACTGCGCCAGCAGATAACATTGCTGCGGGATGCTCTTGATTCAGCAAACCAGATAATCACCTTTGAGGGTGTTCCGTACTACCTGCTAGGAATGGAGGAACGGGACGAAGCACTCACCGCAACGGAGCCGAAGCCATGATCACTGATGAAAATAACATATATGTTACCGTTGAATACGCTAACAGGGAGTGGGGAGCATACAACCACGTTGTTCATGCAAGAGTATATAAAAAACTCCTCCAGCAACTCGCCGAACTCGAAAAGCAGAACGAGGAACTGATGATTGAACTTTGCCGCAGGAGCACGAAATGAAATTCTACACCACGAAGGAGAATTGAAATGAACGAAGAACTAAATCTTTCCGATATGAACTGGTGTAAACGAACCATTGAATCCCTGTGCCAGCAACTCGCATCGGCACAGGAGCGAATTGAGGGGGTAAAAGAGCAGCGGGATATTGAGCGAGCCGCATACCTGAACGAGTTTGAAAAGAATCAGGTTATCGTTGCCGAAAATGCCAGACTGCGCCAGCAACTTACGAACACTTGCGACTGGTTTGATGCACAGGCCAAGAGCAACAGTAAAGGAAACCAGTCGGCGTGGGATCTGATGATCCTGCGCGAGGAGCGCGACGCCATCAACAAAGTCTTAAGAGAATTGAAATGAACGAAAAAATTAAACCCGCTCGCAAGCACCTGGGAATCTTCTCCAATCTCCCCTGCTCCCAGACCATCCTAGTTGAAATCATCTCCTGGGTCATCGTGGTGATCAGCCTCGCAGCACTTCTTGTTCTGACCGGGAGTCACTTCGGATGAACGCAGAAATTTCAAACCTGCTAATCCAGCCAAATCAGGATATGGATGCGAAGCAAGCCTTGCACTCTACCCTTTCCTTCGAGAATGAGTTTGGCTTGCAAGATGTCTTGATCGTCGCATATGATACAGATGGAGATCTCTTCATTCGCTCTTCTCGCATGACGAACGCAGAGGCTCTATTCCTCGCAACCCAAGCTTGTCGTTGGGCAGAAAACGGAGGACCGAAATGAAACCATACCTTCTTGGACTGAACATTTTCCAGTCCGGCAAGCATCGTCCAAAGATCCACCTCCGCGCTGATTTCTCGAATGGAGTCCATCATCAGGTAGAACTCTCCCAAAGCGAATCCCCGAGGGAAATCGAGCGGGCATTGATGGAGCTAGCAAGTAAGATTCGGGAAGACACGAGACTACAGAAATGACAACGAACCTTTCCTGTACTGGTTGTACTCACCTGAAAAGTTATCGCAACGGCGGATGGTGTAGTGCGAGCAACAATCCACAAGCCCCCGTCTACCGACTAATCTCCGTGGAGAAGCAGCGGAGTGACGCCGGTCGCTGCGGTCCGGAGAGGATGATGTATAAGCAAGATCTTTTAGACAAGTTTTTTTCACTGCTCCAAAAGTAATTTCAACCGCCCACTTCGGGCAAACATCTGGAGGTTCTACCATGAAGCAAAGCATCATTGCAGCACTCGTTCTCGCACTTCTCTCCGGTTCGGCTTTCGCAGGAGGGGGAAGGGAACACGGGAGGAAGGGTTCTGGAAACCAAGCCCAAGGACAGGCTCAAGGACAAGCGCAACTGCAAGCCCAGGGGCAACGTCAGGGGCAGTCACAGGCGGCTTTCGGTGGGACGGGAGGGACAGGCGGCTTAGCATCCTCATCTTCTTTATCAGCTTCCTCCGCCTCAAACGGCGGACAATCCCAAGTGTTCTCTCCCGTCCTGAACTGGTCTGGTGGCGGCTCCGGTTCCGGCCTCGAAGGAAAGATCAACCCCGATGTCAGTCCTCCTTCCATGCCTTCCGTCACGCCCTGCACGGTCGGCTTGTCTGCCGGGATTTCTGTTGCTGGTTTCGGCCTGGGCGGAGGCGGTTACACGGACGATCTTCTCTGCGGGTGGGAACGCCAACACGCTCTTGAAATTGCCGTCAATAACCAGGAGGCAGCGCGGGAAATCCGGGAAGGGATGGTAATGGTTCGTTGCGAAAATACTCCGGAAGCCCAACGGAAGTACTTCAAGGCCTGCGCGAACCTTGCACGGGAACGGGGAGAGTCGCCCGCGAACTCGGCGTTCAACTCGAAGTAAAATCAATGGGGTGAATTCGTAGTCAACATATAGGCTGACTAAGCCGGAATCGGTCCCGGCCACCCCACCCGAGCATGCAGTTGAATTCTGCTCGCCAGCCGAGGTTTGCTAACCAATAGGACTCGGATCGTAACCGAGCTACAGTAATGTAGGGAACTCCTGGTAGGAGTTGGGCTTGACAGTCGGGAAAGACCGACAAAACTCTTTCGCACAACTGTCTTGACGAACACGTTATTTTACGGTAATATGAACATATACGGTCAATTCCGACCGTACTCTTTTCTTGGAGGCTCAACATGAACCCACTCTTCGCTTCTCCCGCACCTTCCCGCGATCACTATGAAACCGGAAACCGTGGAGAAGAATTCCTTCCAAAAGGTAAGATCCGCGAATTCCGCCTGTGGGCTACACGCCCTTGGACAGCGGAGCGCGCTATCCCCTACATACTGGCCGGAGGTCGCTTCGACTTCAGCACCGCCGACTTCGCGGAAGGCCACCTTCCCAAGGCCAAGCAAGCCCAAGACATTCGTGATCAACTTCTCCTTCTGAGGCTTCCCAATGCCGCGTAAACCTTCCATCACCCCGAACAAGCATCTGCACACGACTATCCCTGCAGACCTCGCCACTCGCCTTGACCTGTTCCTCTGGTCAGAAGCCGAGGGCCGAGTTCCGCAAGGAGCCTATCAATCTTTCATCTGCGATTCTATCCGGGATTTCTTCAACAAGCGCACCATCGACGTAGCGCCTTACATTCCTTCCGCAACCATTGGCCAGTATCTGATCACTGGGACGCCCGAAACCCTTCGCGCAGTTATCACCCATCTTCAAGGAGCGAATGCAGCATGAACACCACATTCTCGCAGACAGCAACCCTCGACTTCGGCAATCTCGGAGAGCATGAAGTCCAGGTCGACTACACCTACAGCGCTGGGCGTCCGGGCAAGATGTATATGCCGAACGGCGACCCAGGCTATCCCGACGAACCGGCGGAAGCGGAAATCCTGAACGTCTGGCTCCACGGACTCGATGTTCTCCAATACCTCACCGACAATTCTTACGACAACCTTCTCGACACCATCACCAGCAATCACTCTTACGAGAACTAATCATGACCAACCCTGAACTCAACGCAAAAATTTCCGTCTGGCGTCAAGCGGCCATCGACGGCACACTCTCCCAGGAAGATCTCCGGGAAGCCATCGAAGCTCTTCGCGGCGATCGTCGCTCCGCTGCTGTTGCCTCCGACAAATCCCGTCGTGCGAAAGCGGTTCGTGAAATTCCCTCCGCTGACGACTTGCTGGCTGAACTCGGTGAACTGTGATAGGACTGGAGACTCAAGATGAAAATCCCTGCAACGTTGTATCTGACTGACACCTTTCGCCAAGATTTCCTTCGCGCGGCCACGGACGAAGAAAGACTGGCAGCCTGCACAATCTACGTTCCCACGCTGGATATGTCAGCTTATTGGACCAAAGTCGGGACGTGTGAAGTTGAAGTAACCTGGCTCCCCGACTCCACCGTCCGCGAAGCTGAAGTTCAGCGTGTCGACGACCAGATTGAAAAGATACAACTCGAAGCCAGAAAGCAAATCAACCGCCTTCAAGAATACCGCTCAACCCTTCTCTGCCTCACACACAATCCCGCTCCTTTCGAAAGCTAATCATGCCATACACTCGCCCACCCTTCCCCAAAGTCCTCGACTCCACCATCATCGCTTCCTTCCGCTCCTGCCCCCGCAAGATGCAGCTTGCCTACCTCGAACACTACAAGCCGAAGACTCCTTCCGTTCACCTACATGCTGGCGGTGCTTACGCCGCAGGTCTTGAGGCTGCGCGGGAAGCGTTCTATCTCGACGGAAAGTCCTCAAACGAGGCTCTTGAAATTGGCCTCGGCACCCTGATGAAATTTTATGGAGACTTCGAGTGTCCAGAAGATTCCGCCAAGTCCCTTCCGCGAATGATGGGCGCCTTCGAATTCTACTTCGAGCGTTATCCGATGGAGTCAGACAATGCCATCCCCGTCACCCTTCCGGGGGGTAAGCGAGGAATCGAATTCTCTTTCGCGGAGCCGATTGACGAAGTGAATCCGGAGACAGGTGATCCTATCCTCTACGTCGGCCGCATGGACATGATCTGCGACTATGCCGGAGGTCGCTTCGGAGAGGACGATAAGACCACCTCCTCCCTCGGAGCATCCTGGCCGAAGCAGTGGGATCTTCGCTCGCAGTTCACTGGTTACTGTTGGGGTGCTGAGCGCGCTGGATTCCCTCTCCAGGGCTTTCTCGTTCGTGGAGTCTCCATCCTCAAGACCAAGTACGACACCATGCAAGCGATCACGTATCGTCCCACCTGGATGATCGAGCGCTGGTACGATCAGCTCCTCCGAGATGTCCGCCGCCTCAAGCAACAGTGGGAATCCGGCATCTTTGACTACTCCCTCGATCACGCTTGCTCGGAGTATGGCGGGTGCGAATTCCGTCAGGTTTGTCTGAGCAAAGATCCGACACCCTGGCTAGAGGGTTCTTTCACTCGTCGCATCTGGGACCCGGTGAATCGTACAGAAATCCTTGTGGAGGCTTAACGTGTGGCTGCTTCTTCCGGAAACGCAACAGTTCTCTACATGGAAGGCTCCCGTCCTGTTGGTGAGCGGGAGGTCTATTGCTGCGGATACTCCCCTTCCTCAGGGGTTTCCATCTCCGCACACTGGCCACATACTGCTTACTTCTGTCCGATATGCGGGGAGATCTGGGGACGCGCAATCTATCAGCACCGCTTCACGTATTCCCCCACACCGAAGAACTCCTGGGTGGTGGAGACTCGTCGATGTGTTAAGCATGGTGATGGGACATTCCTGACAGCACAGCCACTCGAACACGCAAGCCACAAACTTTTAACCCGCGAGCTACTTGCTCTCTTGGAGAACTACAATGGCTAATTCTACCTACAGTTCCTGGTCAAATATGAGGATAAGATGTCTGAATCCAGACTACCCTAATTACCATAACTATGGCGGTCGCGGTATTACTATCTGCTCGGAGTGGATTGAATCCTTTCAGACCTTTTTAGATGATATGGGGTTTAGGCCAGAAAATACTAGTCTGGATCGTGTCGATAACTCTAAAGGTTATTTTAAAGAAAATTGCCGATGGGCAACTCGAACAGAGCAGGCCTTAAATACCAGAATTTACAAGACAAATACTTCCGGAGTAAAAGGCGTTAAATATGAAGATAAATTATCTCGCTGGGTAGCTAGTGCCGGTGGTAATGTTCGAGTGACTCTATATAGAGGCAAAGATTTTTTCGAAGCGTGTTGCGCACGTAAATCATGGGAGTTGCAAAATGTCTGAAATAGTTAGTAATACACTAGGCCAAAAGTTGGAGCATGCCAGTACTTTGATGGGACCTAAAATTTTATTGGAAGGCCCCTCCGGAACCGGCAAGACCCACGCCCTTGGAACGCTCGTCGATTGGGCAGCCACCCAAAAACCCGCCATACCTGTCTTTGTCCTCTTCACTGAGAACGGTCTGGAGTCCCTTCTTGGTTATTGGCGTGACCACGGGAAGGAAGTTCCAACCAACCTCCACTGGCACGTCGCAATGACGAAGAGTCTGACTCTCGCCTCTCTCCTAGACGGAGCCGACAAGGTAGGCAAGCTCTCTTACGAAGCCCTGACCAAGATGCAGGATGGCGGGCGGAGCGCGAACAATGCTTTCTACAAGATCCTCGCGGCGTGTTCCAACTTCCCCGACGACCGCACCGGAGAGAAGTTTGGTCCGGTCGACTCCTGGGGTTCCGACAAGATCTTCGCCATCGACTCCCTCTCCGAACTCGGGAACGCAGCTATGAAGATGGTCATTGGGAACAAGCCGACCGCAGCCCCTTCCGACTACGGCGTCAGCCAGAACAACCTGATGAACTTCCTCCGCCTGTGCACTCAGGGTATCGCCTCCACCTTCGTCATCACTGCGCACGTTGATCGCCAGACAGACGAAATCACAGGCGGCATCAAGCTTATGACGAAGGCCATCGGAAAGGCAATGGCAAACGACATCCCGCAGCTCTTCTCCGATGTCATCTACGCAGTCAGAGAGGGGGCCAATTGGTATTGGGATACTGCCGCCGGCAACGTCGACGTGAAGACCCGTTCCCTCCCAATCTCTTCCAAGATCAAACCTGACTTCGCCCAGATCATGGACAAGTGGGTTGTTCGGAAAACCGGCAGCAAAGCATAAGGCCAAGGGTCCTTCCACCCGAGTAAACTTTCATCAAACCGCAACATCAACCAAGGAGCAACACCATGTCTTTCGACGCATCTGCATTCAATCCCGAAGCCTTCCTCGACGCCACCCTTACCGCTCCGACTGAAAAGCGCAAGCCTCTTCCCATTGGCGACTACACCGCGATCATCGGAACCGTCACCGCTCGTGCCTGGCAAGGTCGTGCCGATACTACCAAGTCCGGTATCGCCTGGGATATCCCCCTGACGATCGACGTTCCGGCCGCTGTACAAGCCGAACTCGGAATGGACCAGTCGACCTTGAACCTCAAGGACTCGATCATGCTGGACCTGACCGACAACGGCACTATCGACAACGGCCCCGGCAAGAATCGCCGCCTCCGCGCATACCGTGAAGCTACGGACATGAACAAGCCGGGCGATGTGTTCTCTGCTCGCAAGATGGAAGGCAAGGTCATCCTTGTCAAGATCGCCCACGATATGTGGGAAGGTCAGCCCATCGAGCGCGTCACGGGAGTAGTTGCTGCATAATCCAACCGCATCATCCAGGGGGTTTCGGCCCCCTTTTTCTTTAAGGAACTTTGAATGAAACGCTTTATTGCAATCGACGCAATCAAGATTGCCGAGAACCGCCAGCGAAAGGAGTTCAATCAGGCTGAATTGAATGAACTTCAAGAGAGTATCCAGAACAACGGACTGATCCATGCCCCAGTCCTCCGCATCGAAGGCGATCACTACTACCTCGTTGCTGGCGAACGCCGCCTCCGGGCCATCAAAGATCTGTATGAACTCGGCGGAACTTTTTCTTACGATAACGAGGAAGTTATTCCTGGCCTCGTCCCATATACCTTCCTCGGCGACCTCTCCCCACTCGAAGCCGCGGAGGTTGAACTCGAAGAGAATATTCGCCGGTCCGATCTCACTTGGGTTGAGCGCGCCGCAGCGGTTGCAAAGCTAATGGAGTTTCGCACGATGCAAGCAGACGCAGCCGGCGTCGCCCCACCAACCGTGGCTGATCTCTCGGAGGAAGTTCGTTGCTCCCGCGTCGGATCAAACCAAGATAACACGCGGAAGGAACTGATCCTCTCTCGTCACCTGAGTGATCCAGACATTTCCGCCGCAAAGTCGGTCAAGGAAGCTTTCACGATCCTAAAGCGGAAAGAAGTTGCTGAGCGAAATCAAGCTCTCGCAGTCTCCGTCGGAGCCACTTTCACGCACAACGTCCACAAGGTATTCAATGCGGATTCCTTCGACTGGCTGGCAAGTGCTCCCTCCGGCACCTTCGACATCATCCTGACCGATCCACCCTACGGTATGAACGCAGACGCCTTTGGGAACTCCGGCAAAGCTGGTGAATACACAGAGCACGCTTACGAAGATTCCGCTGACTTCGCGCTCGAATGTTATATGCTGCTGGCAACAGAAGGATACCGCGTCACGAAGGAAAATGCCCACCTGTACGCATTCTGCGACATCGACCTGTTCGCCACCATCAAGTCAGTCTTCGCTGATGCTGGCTGGAAGGTCTTTCGTACCCCCCTCGTCTGGTTCAAGCCTACCGCCTTCCGTGCGCCGTGGCCAGAGCAAGGTCCGCAGCGTAAGTACGAAATAATCTTCTACGCTGTCAAGGGCACCCGCAAGGTAAACAAACTCTTCGGAGATGTCCTTACTTACTCCACCGACGACAACCTCGGACACCAAGCGCAGAAGCCAGTTGCCCTTCTGATCGACCTCCTCTCCCGTTCGTACCGCCCAGGTGACAAAGTTCTCGATCCCTTCTGCGGCTCCGGCTCCATCTTCCCCGCCGGACACGAACTGAAGTGCGAAGTCACGGGCATCGAAGTCAATTCTCAACACTACGGCCTCGCTCTTCAGCGAATCCAATCCCTCGAAATCGAACCAACCCTGAAAGGACTGCTATGATCCCCCAAGAAACCCTCGGCGCAATCATCGTCGATACGGAAACTACTGACATCAAAGATCCTGAGGTCATTGAAATGGCCTGGGTGGAGATCGCGGATGTCTCCTTCGAGCGGGTGGAAAACATCGACTGCAATCGCTTCAAGCCAACCAAGCCGATTACTCTCGGCGCGATCGCTACGCACCACATCCTTCCATCGGATCTGAATTACTGCCCACCCTTCGATCTGGCGTATCTCCCCAAGTCCACCTACCTGATCGGACATAATATAGATTTCGACTGGACTGCCCTCGGCAAGCCTCCCGGAAAGCGGATTTGTACCCTCGCCCTGGCTCGTCGGATCTGGCCCGAACTCGACAGCCACAGTCTCACCGCTCTCTTCTACTTCGTTCACGGAGTTAACGAACTCTCCCGTGACGTTGTTCGGAACGCGCACAGCGCTCTCCACGATGTCGCCATGACGCATCAGATCCTACGTCACATTGTCGAGAAGATGCAGATAAATTCTCTTGATGATCTGTATGCTCTTTCGGAGTCTGCGCGCATCCCCACGCATATGGCTTTTGGAAAGTACAAGGGAACCCCAATCAAGGACGTGGACAAGGGGTACGTCAAATGGTATCGCGCACAACCTGATACTGACCCCTACCTTCTGATTGCTTTCTCTCGCGCAGGGAAGTAACATGCCAACAGTTGGGAGTACATTTCTTCACCAAGATGGGGAGCCGCTCGTAATCTCTCCAGAGCCAACCCCCAAGCCTCGCGAACCCTACATTCCAATAGAAGTCCTAATCCGTAAGAGTGACTCCACCACAAAGATCCTGCGCAAGGTCATCAAGTGGCTTCGCCAGAACGGGTGGGATTGAAATGTCACAGAGTCGCCGAGCCTCCGCCATAGAAGCATTCCTCAACGTAGTCCTCGGCTTCTGTGTTTCCGTTCTTGCGAACTGGTTAATCCTCCCACACTATGGAGTATCAAGCAACCTCAGCACATCAATCGAAATCGGAATCTGGTTTACCTTTATTAGTTTTGCCAGGAGCTACGCATTACGTCGTTTATTTATTTGGTTGCATTTTCAAGGCGTATTAAAATGAGTAATCTAAAGCATGGGCACATGATAGACGGAGCAGAAAGTCCTACTCATAAAGCTTGGTCGACCATGAAGCAGCGTTGTAATAACCCAAAGTACTATTTATATCATCGCTATGGGGGTCGTGGTATAACATATGATTCTAGATGGGAATCTTTTGAAAACTTTTTAGCGGATCTTGGGGAACGCCCAGAAAGAATAGATAGTTTATCCTTAGATCGTATAGATAATAATGGTAATTATACTAAGGAGAACTGTCGGTGGGCAACAGCCAGTCAACAACAATTAAATAAAGATATACAATGTAACAATACGTCAGGTTTAAAGGGAGTTTCCTTCAGGAAAACCGACAAGAAGTGGTATGCCTCCGCCAAACGAAATGGAGTGCAAACGCAGCTGTATTATGGCAAGGATTTCTTTGAAGCCTGCTGCGCACGTAAGTCATGGGAGAATTTTAATGTCTAGAATGGGAACAGGACAGCCGGGCAGCCGTATCATGCTAGTCGGAGAGTGCTTCACGGAAGCTGAAGAATACAAAGGAGAAGCGTTCCTCGGGATGGCTGGAGAGAGTCTCAATCGTATGCTCCACGAGGTTGGGATTATGCGTTCAGAATGCTACACCACCAATCTCTGCAATGCCCGCCCCCCAGGTTCTTCCATCTCAGCCTGGATCGCGGAGAAGAAAAAGGACATCACGCTTAACCACATTCTCTGGAAAGGAAAGTACGTCACTCGTCAGATTATCGACGGATACGAACGCTTGCTTCGAGAGATCGAACTTGTTCAGCCAAACATTATCATCACCTGTGGCAACGCTCCCTTGTGGGCTTTGACCGGAGCTTGGGGTGTGATGAAGTGGCACGGCTCGCAGCTCAATATCGACGGCGATTCCTCCCGGAACAAGGTAATCCCAACTTACCATCCCGTCCAAATCCAGTGGGCTTACGACCTCCGCGCAATCATGGTGAATGATCTTCGTCGCGCCGCGCGTGAAGCCACCACGAAAACTTATACCAACCTCCCCAACTGGAACTTTCTAATCCGTCCAAGCTATCAACTCGCTGATGTCACCCTCCGCTCCCTCCTAGCCCAACTCAATCTCGGCCCCCTCTGGATCACCTTCGACCTTGAAACACGCGCAGGTCACATTGCTTGCGCCGGATTCTCCTGGACTCCCACCGACGCCATCTGTATCCCTTTCATGTGCGTGGAAAACCAAGTCGGATATTGGGAACCAGAAGAGGAAGCCGCCCTCGTCTATCTAATCTACAAAGTTCTCACTCACCCCAACGTCCTTGTGCGCGGCCAGAACCTTCTCTACGATGCTCAATACACCTACCGCCATTGGCACTTCGTCCCTCGTGTAGCTCAAGACACCATGATCTCCCACCATACTATGTGGGCAGGTCTTCCGAAACGCCTGGATTTCCAGGCCTCAATGTATTGTGACCACTATGTTTACTGGAAAGATGACGGAAAAACCTGGACCGCAGATGTGGGCGAAGACCAGCTCTGGTCGTATAACTGTGTTGACTGTGTACGAACCGACGAGGTTGGGATTAAGGAACTTGCTGCTATCTCCCAGATGGGGCTTGAAGAAGTCGATCGTTTCCAACAAGCGTTCTTCTGGCCAGTCCTCAAGGCTATGCAGATCGGTGTCCGAATTGATAAGAAGGAGCGAAACCTATTCGCGATGGAGCTTCAAGAAGAAATTGAAAAACGTGAGGAATTTTTCAGTCGTATTCTCGGTCACCCTCTGAATCCAGCCTCCCCGGTGCAGATGACAAAGCTCTTCTACACGGATCTCGGGATAACTCCCATCATGTCGCGTGCAAAGAAAGGTATTCCCGCTCACGTAACATGCGACGATGAAGCCCTTGTCAAGATCATGAAGAAGGAGCCAATCACTATTCCGTTGATTCGTGCTATTCAGGAATATCGCTCCCTCGGAGTATTCCTCTCCACCTTTGTCATGGCCCCACTCGACAAAGATGATCGGATGCGTTGCTCTTATAATATCTGCGGTACAGAAACCTACCGTCTGAACTCTTCCAAGAATGCTTTCGGTTCGGGCACAAACCTCCAGAATGTCCCGATGGGCGGAGAAGAAGATGGCCTCACCCTCCCGAACGTCCGCAAGCTTTTTATTCCCGACGAGGGCTTCACTTTCTTCGACATGGACCTTGATCGCGCGGATATGCAAGTTGTCGTCTGGGAATCTGGAGAGGTTGCGCTCAAGGAAGCTCTTCGTAAGGGCGTTGACATGCACATCCTGAATGCGATCACCCTCGCAGGAAAAGAACTTCCCGATCTCGATTGGCTTTGTGAAGGTCACGCTGAATATGACCGCCTCCGTTCCATCTACAAGCGCGAACGTCAGCTCGCAAAGTCCTTCATCCACGGGTGCGTTACGGCGGGACATGAAGTTCTCACGCCGACAGGTTGGGTAGATGTAGCTGACTACACAGACGGAACTCCTATCATGATCTGGGATAATGGAAATTTAAGGTGGGAAACCCCTACATATTTCCATCGAGATCACGCAGTTGATTTAGTAACCTTCGAGGGGGAATCATGGTCGCAAGAAATGACATGGGATCATCGAGTTATATACTCTAACGACAGCACTGGCTACAAAGTAAAGCAAGCTTGGGAAGTTCCAATGTCAGCACGACTGCCAAAATCAGGATTATTTTCCGAAGAATGTGATTCTCATCCCTTATTTGCACGTCGAGTAGCAGCTTTCCAAGCTGATGGCACAACGGATATATCCGGAGCTACAGTTTTCCATGTAGCGAAGCAAAGAAAATTCGAGCGCCTACAAGAACTTTTTCCGGAAGCTACTTTCAGTACTTGGACTGATGGGACTTATGGTGTTCGCGTAGTTCCAGGACTTGATCCTTCCTACAAATATGCTGACGCTAGACTTCTTCGCTGGTCCGCAGAAATGATGGATGCTTGGTTGGATGAACTCCCGCATTGGGATGGTACCTTTGGGAAGACTGGCCGCGTAGAGATTATGGGCATCAATAAATCTCATATAGAATGGGTTGCCACAATCGCGCATCTGCGTGGGTACGGAGCAAGTTTAGGCGTTAAAACTAACAGACCCGAGGGAAGAAAAGACCTTTGGTATGTTGGAATAAACAACAGACCCAATGCCAGAATATCATCTATGAAAGTAACCAGACATGAAGTACTACCTACACCAGTTTACTGCCCAAAAACGTCAAGTGGTTTCTTCCTATTCCGCCGCAATGGAAAAATCGGAGTTACGGGTAATACAAACTACGGTGGTGGTCCCAGAACTATGGCGATTGCAGCTGGTGTCACCGTTGCCCAAGCCGAGAGATTTCAGCGCATCTACTTTGGAACATACCCCGGCATCAAGCGTTGGCACGAGCGCACCGAGCATCAACTTCGCACTCGCCATTACGTTCAAAACGCTTTTGGGTATCGTCGCTACTACTTCGATCGCGTGGATGGCTTGCTTCCGGAGGCTCTCGCGTGGATTCCGCAGTCTACCGTGGGCAATGTCATCGACCGCGCCTGGCTTAACATCCACAACAATCTTCCGGAAGTCAAGGTGCTCCTCCAGGTCCATGATTCTCTCGCTGGCGAATTCCCAACCCACAAGAAAGAGTGGTGCCTCCGTCGAATGAAGGAGGAATCCAGCATCGTTATCCCTTATGACGATCCTCTGATCATTCCGACTGGAATCAACTGTTCTGAAAAATCTTGGGGACACTGCAAATGAGCCGCGAATTTCCCTCATGGCTGGATACTTACGTCAAGTACGCCTCCGTCACCGAAGCCCCGAAGCGAATGCACTTCTGGGCTGGCGTATCCGCCATTGCAGGTGCACTTCGTCGTAAGGTCTGGATCGACATGGCGCGTTTCCAATGGCTCTGCAATATGTACATCGTGTTCGTAGCCCCTCCAGGCGTCGTCTCGAAATCTACCACCACCGACATCGCAATGGACCTGTTGAAGGAAGTTCCTGGAATCAAGTTCGGTCCAGATGTTGTGACCTGGCCTGCTCTCGTTTCCGCCTTCGCAGCGTCTTCCGAGTCCTTCATCTATGAAGACGAATGGCACACGATGTCACCCCTCACCCTGGTTGCTTCCGAAATGGGTTCCCTGATCAACCCACAAGATCGGGAAATGGTGAATCTCTACATCACCCTTTGGGACGGTCGCAAGACCTTCGAGAAGGTAACCAAGATGTCCGGGAATGATACCGTCGAAGCGCCCTGGATCAACATGCTGGCCTGCACCACTCCCCACTGGATCGCGGACAACATGCCAGCAGCAACTATCGGAGGCGGCTTTACCTCCCGTTGCATCTTCGTCTACGCAGACACGAAGGAACGCTTTATTCCTTTCGTCGATGAAATGTCGGATACCGCAGACAAACACACCCGCGAGCGTCTGATCAAAGATCTTGAACACATCTCCCTCAACATTGCTGGTCCATACAAAATCCACCCAGTTGCTCGCGACTGGTATCGTCCTATCTACGAAGCCTTCTGGAACAACGCTTCCGAACGAATGGATGATACCATCCTGGAAGGCTATGCCGCCCGAAAGCAAACCCACCTTTTCAAGACCGCCCTGATCATTGCTGCTTCTCAACGTGACGAGAGAATCATAACCCTCGAAGATCTCCAACTCTCGATGATGATGCTGGAAGATGTGGAAGCAACCATGAACAATGTCTTCTCCCGTATCGGCCGCACAGAAGATTCCCTTCACGCCGAGAAGTTCGTTCAGTTCGTCATCCGAAAAGGTGGTGTCCCATACGAAGAAGCCTACAAAATGGTTTATTCCCACTTCACAGATTTCCGGGATTTCGAGGGTGTTGTCTCTGGGGCTGTGCGCTCTGGTCAACTAGTCCTAGAGCAGCGGGGGGATAAGTTCTGGCTTACATCCACTGCAAATCGGACGAAGCAGCAACCTCCTTCACCACGAAATGATCCGTCGAGTACCTTGGATATGGTGGTTTCGTGAACACAATACCCCACAATAACGCGAACAAGAAACCCAGGCACTTGTCCGTAGAACTCCTCATAACTGAGGGCTTAGGGTATTGCTGTGCCTGGGTTTTCTTTATGCGCTTCAGAAGAACAGCCCTGATTGCCGCCCGATTAGGGGTAACAACCAGGGCCGTTCGCTACGCAAAGGCTCGCTTCAACTCCGGTGAAATGCGGTGTCAGGGATGTGGCTCCTGCATGAGTAAGAAACTCACCGGATTTTGTAGCCGCGCTCCAGCCAGTCCTGCTGAATAGCTTTCATGGCACCTTGGACAGTCCCAAGCCGCCCATTCCGCACCATCATCTCTGCTTGATTCCGAAGCTCGGCCTGACTCTTCACAACCTGGGTATTCGGGCCACCAATTCCTTGATAGCCTGATCCCATAACTTCCTTCGGATTCTCCCTATCAACTGGACTGTCATTTCCAGTTAGACTCCCGCCGGTTGCATCCTTGTAAGCCTGATGATCTCTCGGTCCAAGGACATCCGTAGTCCCAAACAGGCCAGCCAGTTGCATCGTCTCCTTCGCGCGAGCAACCGTCCACAGGTGGTCTTCCTCCTCCAGCTTCGCCGCCTCCCTAACCAGCGTATCCCAGTCCATGCGATTAACTGCGCTCGGGTTGAATGGAACTGAGTTATCGAAGTTGATCATGCCAGACTCCTATTTCCTAAATACACCAGTCGAATTGAACAGACCAACGATACTTCCAATCAGGGATTGCAAGATCGGCCAGATCTGATCGAAGGTCGCCAGCGCATCCGTGCCCGCATTATAAGCAGTCTCGATCGCCGCCCTAACCAACCCTAACTTCACTGAACCATTCCCCGATTCCGGAAAAGCTTTCTCTACCGTCTTCACGGCGTCGATCAGGTAAGGAAGCAAAGTCAGTACAAGTTTGATTGCAGTCAGATAATTCATTTCAATCTCCTAAAAGTTACAGTTAATTATTGCCCCGAAGGACATCAAGGATGTCGCGAGTTTCGGATCTTCCAGTAGGCTCGGGGATTCTTCCAGTACTTCCCCCGGCTCCGCCTCCCGAGGAGGTTTCACTACTGGTACGACCGAGCATGTCGATTTTCTTGGTACTGACGATTGTGGCCACATAGTTGCACACCCCGAAGACACCAAGCAGAGCAACCAGACCACCAGCAATTTGCTGAGCTTGTGTTTCATCCAGGTTTACCTCCACTCCGAAGAGTTTTGCTACTCCGACACCACCTACCAAGATTCCTGTGAAAGCACTTGTGAGTAGTTGAGCCTGTTTCCAGGTCTCAGGATTCTCCAACGATTGTCCTGCCTTGAAGGCACGAAAGAAAGCTATAATGTCCATACATTTACTCCTTATTTAAAGTGATCACGAAACCAAGCTCCGAGAACGGTCAGTGGTGTCCCAACGTACAGGACAAATTTCAGGAAAACAAACACTCCTTTGAATTGGTGAATGATTGCTATCATCTCCTCGATCTGCGGACGAAATTCCTCTTCCTGCTTGATGTGAATTTCTAGGGTAGTTTTCACTTCCTGTAGAAGAGTATGAAGGGGAATGATGTCGGGATGGGATACTGGCGCCATCATGCCACCCCAATTTCGCCTTCAGCCTCCAGCGTGAGCGCATCGGTAGTACCTGCACCGCCAACCAGATAATCCGTCGTATCCAAACGAATCATGCCGAACCAGTCCACGTATCCATTCGGAGGAACCAACTGCCCAGTTCCCATGAATTCCGTTCCTGCTGTATTCCCACCTGTCGCACCGATCCAGAGAGAGAACGCGGCAGCAGTAGCCGTCTTATTACTAATCCTCACGTGACGAATGATCAAGTAAGTCTTCGTATTCGACGTTCCTCCTGAAGGTATAGTCCCGCCCGTCAAGGTCGGTGGATTCACCAGATCAGATGTGAGGGTAGTACTCAGAGCCTTCGGTCCGATGCGAATTGTTTTGTTTGCTGCCATATCAAGGTCCCTTCAAAGATTGTTAAGATTCTTTTCTTAGTTCCAGCTACCTTTTATATTCACTGTATTCGAACCGATCGAGAGACAGCGAAACCAACTATTCGTACCAATCACCGCGGCTGCAGCAGTCGTCAGTTGTATGCTCGGGATAATAGTTCCACCAACATTGATCCGGAAGATTCCAGTAACACAAACCGTAACAGCTGTTCCTGTTCCTGCGGTAACAATATCTCCGGTCGCCCCGGCAGAGGCTGTAAACGATCCTCCAAGTGCTGCCGCGGTTCCCAGCGTCGTTGCATCCAATCCGACAGCTTGCCAAGCCGCTGACGTAAAGGTTGCGGTGCCAGCCCCTACAATACTGAACCCAATATTCCCAGACGTACCTGACATCGAGGAAACAGTAAACTGCATCTCAAAGAAATACGATGTAGATCCCACAACTGTTAGTTCCCCATTCGTCGCTCCAGTAACTCCGGAAAACAAAGCCTGCAACGACGTATTACTTGTCATCGTTTTTGTAGACGACCGCGCAATAAACGACTCCGGATCGGGAGTAAAACTCGGGGCGAGTGTCAGGATATATTCTTCCGATTCCCCCTCAAACAATTCCCCTCCCATTCCTCCAGTCGGAAAAGTCCCCTGCGCTTGGCTCAGAATCCCTGGACTCGTAGTAATATCAACAGCACCATTCAGCGCGTCAGAGATTAGATAGAACCAGTGTCTCCACGAGGGTTCGTTCAGATCAGAAGCATTCGGGGGCGGAGGAAATCGTTTCATTTCTCTTTCCCTCCCCACTCACGGCGAGTTTGCTTTCTACGCTCACGCTCCGCAGACCTCTCAATCTTGATTTGCGTTTTCTGTTTCTGCGTTGTCCCGTAGGTTGGGAATCCAAGTCCTGATGCAATTGGTCGCACAACGCGTTCTGTTGGAGATACCCCAGGTTGTGTAGCAGAATTCGCGGTAAATGGAAGTGCCGCTTGTGCTGCATGCCCTGCAAAGGAATCATACTTCGGTGCCGTTTCTCCATAACCACTCTTCCCAGACATCAGATCCACGAGCATCTTGGGGGAGTACCCCAGCTTATTATACGCGAACCTAACCGGATCAGTCGCTGCGTGAACCGCCTCAAAGGTATGCTTACCAACCTGCATAGAAGTCCCATCCCGGAATTGAAGTCGCGTAGGATCTTTCTGCTCAGGCGAAAACACGGAATGCCCTGAGGTCATATAGTTCAATCCGTTCAGCAATGTCACCCAGTAAAGAGTTGAGCGCAACGCATACCGTCTGTATAGATCCGTCGCATTCTCTGGTTTCCACAGCCCCTTGAACGTATGATCACTTTCCCCAAAGGCCCTGAAACCAGCCCTCAAAGTACTCAACGCCCAGTCCGGAGCAAACGCCATAATCTGCGCGATACGCCTTCCCTCCGGCCCCGCAAGCCACATTCCCAAGGCGCGCCCAACTTGCGTCTTTGCTTCGGATGCAATCCCGAACCAGTCTAAACCGCCGGTCAAATCGTTTGTGTAGGTAGCTACTTCCCGAGCAATCTGTTGCCGAGTTTTAAGCGGGATCTTCTTCGGATCTTTCGCATGAGCTTCCGCATTCCTCAGAGTAAGGGTCTCGAACTCCTTCAAGAACAGCGCACCCTTAATCCCTGCGTGGAGATAATCCCAAGTAATATGATCGAGTTTCTGGTTCACCCAGTCAATCTTATTCGTAACTGCAGTTCCAACCTTAACTTCGCGTCCGACCAACCTTGGAGTAATCGCATCAACCGCTGCTCCAATATCTCCAATAATAGTCTGGCTCACGTCAAGCGGAACTTTCATCGAGAGACCTTCCCTTAACCCCAGATCCAGCGTATCCCCAAGACCACCTTCCCTAAAAGCCTTCAGCGCTGCTTCAATTGGCTTCAGTGAAACTCCCGTTTTTACCGAGAACGCATCTTTCCCCATTGCGTTCAGATAGACTTCCATCAGACTCTTCGCGTGGAACAGGGAACCATATACCTGCACCCGCTTGATCGCCATGGACAATCCAAGCATTCCCCTCGTCACCACATTTGGATCAGAGTTATTCAGCACCACCCCCAGGCTATCCTTCAGATCAGGATGAACTCCATACCCTTGCATCTGCGGGTGATTGAACTTCTCGTAACCTTGTGGAAGATTCCCATTCTTATCCTGCCGAACAAGGTATGGTATTCCTTCCGGAGACTTCGCTTGCTTCACGTTGTCCAGAAGAATCTTGTTCTCGATCGCTGTCCTCATGGACTTCGCGTAGATCCCGACGATCTCTCCAACGTCCTGCGTTTTCAGGCGAAGACCAGAACCAAGCAGAGCCTTGTTAATCTCGTCAAAGGTTTCGTATTTCCCCCGCTTCCCAAAGCGAGTATTCGGAGAACCTTCGGTATGACCTCCGCCAGTTTCAAACAGCTTCTCGATGATTCCGCTTTCCCGTGCCAGCGACATCGTAGGATCATGCTCGACAATGTAGGAAATGTAATTCGCACGCATCCCCTTGATAACTTCAGCATCCTTCGCCTCCGCACCAATCTTGTCGAGGAAGTTACGAACGTAACGATAGACCACTCGCTCATTCGCGGTAAGTCCTTCCATCGACCCGGAGTCCAGCGCACGAGAAACTTCAATCCTCCGCTCTGCATCTGGAACCGCCTTGTTAATATCTCGTACCATATTGTCTATAATACGAGTCTCCGCAGCAATGTTACCATTCCTGATATTGATGAAGGCATCCGTCCCCAATTTCACAGCTGGTTTCAGCGCTGCCTTCCCAAGAATAATACTCGCGGCAACAGCAGCTCCATACACGGGATCCCCACTCTTTCCTCCAATGTATGTTCCCGCTCCCAGTACCGCCCCAACACGAGCAGCGTTCCAGGTCGCTTGTTTCCACGAAAGGGTCTTCCCGAGGCCAGCGAGGGTTCCTGGGAGTCGCATTAGGCCTGCTCCAGCTATCCCACCGAGGATCGCGCCAGCAACTTTCGAGTCTCCCGCTAGGAGAGAGCCAGCCAGCATACCCGCACCAACCAGTGCAATCCCGCCGAGCAACTTCGGATCAGCCTTTCCATACTGATTGATTCGACCAGCTTGACTCTTCGTAGGAACTTCATACCAGCCATGCCCAGAGGAGTCCGTGACGTGCTTGCCATCGAGAGACTTGAGATAAGGTTCGATATCGCCCTTGTAGCGATCGTAGATGGATTGGTGTCCATTTTCAATGAAGCCGGGTTTGTATTCAGTAATGTCCTTGTTAATCTGATCGAGAGTCTCGTTCAGTTCTACCAGACGCTTTGGCTGATCTTCTTTCGACCAATAACGATCAATAGATTGAATGCGAGATTCTATATCCTTCTTGTCTTGACGGAGTCTTTTAATGCGTGCTGAATTATCCTGCCACCCCTCCACCTTCGCCACAGTATCTGCATCGGCAAATCGCACCACATCCCCACCTTCCTGTGCGGTCTTCGCCAACTCCTCCCGGATCAGTCTCCGCGGCCAGTGCTTGAGCATGGGGCCGACGCTAGAGTCAACAGCAGTTGCCGCAGCTTTTGTACGCATTTCTATCTCTCGCAACCTTGCTTGCTGCACTAGATCAGATAGATAACGCACATCAGAGGCATCATTTCTAGGATTGAATCCCAGTTCCCTTAATCCACTACGAATTTTATCTACTTGCGGACCACCAATTCCGGTAGATCTAGTACGCATCTGAAGATCTGATAATTTTGCGGCTTCAGAACTAACCTTTTCATATTCTTTAAAAAATTCTTCGCGTTGTGCTTCCGGAATACCCCCCTTCGTCCGTTGCGCCAGATCGCTCTGCACCTCCACCACATGCTTCACGCCGCCCTCCTCAAAGCTCCGTGTCCACCCGAAGAGTCTCGGATCCTGGAAGTGGTTCGCATCGGAAAGCTCCATGTGCTCGGGGAGACGATAGAGGGTGGTAGTAGCGTCAATAGCGCCTTCTGGGGCTGGCAAAGCTCTGTCCCAAGAAGCCCCCCCGCGTCCAATCCTCTCTAGCCCATAATCCGCATACGCCCCCGTCTCCTTCGCTTCCAGCGTATGATCCCCCGTAGCCAAACGGAAATCACGAACAAGTTCTCCCGCACTAACTTGTTCACCTTTCCCCGCCAGCACCTCCATCAGAACATCCTTCTCAGCCTTCGGAACATCCGCCCTCCGCATCTCCTGCTCGATCAGCCGCTTCGGAATCTCTGTCCGATTTTGCGGGAGTCGCTCCAGTGTCTTCAGCGTATATTTCCCGCGCGCAAGCTCCCCTCCCAGTGTCCTCACTGGACCAAAGTCAGGAATCTTTCCGGCCGTCGTCAGCAATGCGCCACCAAGTGCCAACCCACCCGCAATCTTCTTTGCTTCCTCCGGATACACCCCAGCAACAGCCGCCGCTCCAGCCGTAAGCCCAAGCGCCGCAAGCAACCGTGGGTCAGCCTCTCCCGACTCGATTCGTCTCTGCGTATTCCGTTGCTCCGTCACCTTCTCAAGTTCCGCTGCCGCTTCCCCCGTAACCTGTTTCAACGGCTGCGGCTCCTCCGGACCAAGCCACTCTCCCTGCTGCACACCACGCCCGAAGCTCTCCTTCGCATCCGCCCGCTTCGCCCGAATTGCTTCCATCGCCGAAGCCAGTGGCGCATTCTTCGCTGTCGCAACATCCGCAGCTTTCTTGCCCACCCCCGCTTGCATCATATTCTGAGCCTTGCTCGCGGCATTCAGCTCCACATCCCCCGGAAGGTCCTGGAACACATTCGGCTGCCGATAGGCCGCCTCTCCTGGACTTCTCACCTCCCCATTCGGTTCCACCCAATCTTGAAACCTATCCGGCATGGGTTCAACTTCCGCCTTCGGCTCCACCTTCCCGCGTCCTTCAGCCCAGCGACCAATGCCTTTATACCCCGCCGAAATCCCACGAATTGCAGGAACCATTGCAGCGCCAATTACCGCAGAGGCACCAACTTCCCCCATATTAACTGATTCTTTTTGTCCAAGTTGTTGTGCCAGAGTAATTCCACCTATGGCAATTCCACCTTCTATGGCTGAAGCTCCCGTCATGGCAACAGCCCGCGCAGTCGCACCAAGCTTTGCCATTTCCGCCATTTTGTTTGCGTACTCAGGACCTTTCGCAAGAGATAGCGCCATCAATTCAGGGGAATAAACCAACCCCTTAAACATTTCAGCAGCAGCCGTCAGTGGTCGGTCCTTCATGAACTCTACACCCGACTTAACGCTTTCAAGAAATCCTGGCTCCGGTTGTGCTGGATGCTTCTGCAGATCTCCTTCCGTTTCCTGTCCGGTAACTTTCTTAACAGCCCACGCACCTACGTTAACAAGCGGATTACCTTCAAGAAAAGCTTCACGACCCAGTCCTCGCACATAATCCCATGTACCGGGAGTTGTTCCTGGGGTTGGTTTTACCATCGCAGAAAGACTCTCCTTCGCGCTCTCCCAGTCTGATTTCTCGACCGGAGCCGCCTTCGCAGTCGGTTGTATAGCCTCCTCAAACGAAAAAGTCTCCCCACCCCCACTACTGTCACCACTCCCCGTAGGTCCCTGCACAGCTGGCAGTGCTTCCTCAAAGCTAAATGTTTCGCTCATTTCAGACTTTCAAAGTGATCACCCTTCCACAGGGCGGGACCGCGTGCAGTGTTGTAAATCTGCCCGGAGACCAAAGCATCTTTAGATTGAGGAAGTGGAGAGATTGCGGATTTCCCTACAGGTTTTCCGATTCCTACCTCCGGAGAAGCCTCCCCTACCTGCGCCCTTCCCCCAACGGGAGCTTTAGGTTCCTTCGAACCGGCGTCCCGCGTAACTCCTGCGAACGGATTCCAAGCCGAACCATCTTTCTTCATTTCCCCAAGCACCGACTCCCGAGCAAGCCTCAGCGCATCCTCCTGAGAAAGTTGATTCTCCGGATCAAGATTAGTCAGGCTATCTGCATAGATCTTCGTCGCCCGGAATCTCACATCATCTGCAGCGGAGTTCTTAATCCCTGGATCAGCTTTCTTAAACAGCCCCTCTGTATCCATCGACTCCAGCGCACCAACCTCTACCATTCGATCTTTGTCACCACGAAGCTTGAACACGTTCGCAGACTTAATCCCTGCAATTCGCTCCTGGGATTCTTGCTTATTCTGCAGCCTAGATTCCCTACGATTCTCGAAGATCGTTTTTTGCTTCTCCGATTCCTCTCGAATATCAGCCAGCCTCTCCTGATTCCTTTCCCGCGCAGTACTAAGTTCCAACTGCTTCTGCTGATACGCCGTGACGCCAAGCATCTCCTGCCGCTTCATCCAACTCTCAGTCTCTGGACTCCAGACTTGATATTTCTGCGGAATCACGCGACCAGCTTTCGCAAGATCTTTCACATACCCATCCAGTGACTCTTGGTCATACACCTGCGCAGCCCGACCGGCCAAGAGCTTATCCTGCAACACTCCCGCCTGCGCCTGTTCAATCGCAGCGTTCTGAACCCGCGACCGAAGATCACTCGCCTGCTTAATCAGCTCCATTCCACTCTTCGGGTTCAAGGAAAGAACTTGAGTTCCCGCCTCCTGGAATTTATCCGCCAACCTACTCTGCGAAGTAAGTGAATCCGTAACACTTAAATCCGCTGCGCTCGTCTTAAACACCTGCGCCAGAATGTCTTTCGACTGACGATTTTCATTGGCAGCATCAACTCTCTGCTGATAATCCAGATCGAACGCTTGCTTCTTCTGGTCCATATCCTGCATACCAGAAAGAAATTGCAGCCCACCAAGGTATCCTTCCATCAATCCAGCCATGGCATTCTCCTCAATAGTAACCAGACATGTTGTCGTAGCTGCGGTCTTTAGCTGCTGACTCTGCTAGAACGGCACCTCCCGGATTCCCCCACAGATCAGATCCGTTTGAACCCACACCACGACTGGCCAGCACCTCCTTGAAAGCTGCGTCCCGATTATCGCCAGTTATCTTTTGATCCCGGTATTGTTGCTCCGAAATATTCATTGCGCGGTTTTGGTTCAGGAGTTGTCCTTGCTGCACCCCAAGCTGCCCTTGCTGCACCCCAATCTGTTGCTGATTATTCTGCGCACGTTCCGCAAGTCCGGCATAGCCAAGTCCAATCTGCTGCTGATTATTCTGTGCACGTTCTGCAAGATTCGAATAGTTGTAATTCGTGTTCTGCGAATTTGCTTGCATTCCCGTCGTCATCCCCGACAGCTCTGCCAGTCGGTTATAGCTTGATTGAAACGCACTCTCGGAGGCTCCCATTGCACTCAGCGTTCGATTGAATTGCGCACCATATTCCTGGCTCGCCATCCCCTGTCCATACTGCTGTAACTCGATCGCGGCATTTCCAGACTGAAGCAATCCCTTTGCCGCCGCACTCCGCTCGACTGCCTGCTGCCCTTGTTGAAACCTCCAAGCATAGCTCGGATCGTTCGGGGAGAATTGTCCCGTCATCAGAGTCTTCAGCTGATCCGCATACCCATTACTCGGATCTTTTGCCATTTGCGCATCCAGTTGCGGCATATACTTGGTGTTTGCCGTTTCCTGTGGAGTCGGCGTCCGTGCGACCGGAGCCGCAACTGCTGGAGTCGTAGTTGCCGTCGAACTAGCCTGAGCTGCCGGCCTCGTATTGTACTTCGCCAGATAATCAGCAGTCTCCGTGTACGGAGTTGATTGCGCATGAATCGAATAGGCATTCAGGCCTTGTGCAGCAGACATTATTGGACTCCCTTCTCAACAAGTAGATCGAACCCCTCGGAACGAAAAGCCGTTTCATCAATATGGCGGAGTTCGAAGGCTCTCCGATAGCCTGATCCTAGACGCCGAACTCGCGGAGCCGCAAGCCACATATGCAGTGGAAGAAACGCGGACCATGTTTCATAGTCATCATCTGAATAGCGCAACCACGCAGTTGCATTTTCCTTCCCGCAGATCAATGTAGTCTCCGGAAAGAACTTCGTATCAGGAACCTGTCCGTCAATCTGCGCTGTCCGAATATCCACACCGATGGGTGTAGTTGTAAACGTAATAGCCATTAGGCACCCCCACTAACTGCGTCAGGAATCACATCGTAAGTATTGCTCATAGCCAGCGTGAGAGGATATCCAGTTGCGTAATCCTGAACCAGATCAAGCAAACCAATGCCAGAGTAAAAAACCCCAGTAAAGTAGGTGGGAGAATATGAACGAATTTCAATTGGAATCCCTGGATCTCCATCGTCCAGAATAGTCGGATCAATTGTTTGCTCTCCGACATAATATGCAAAGTGATCGTCGTCGATAAACAGGGAAAAAAACCTTCCGTTATAGACTGAATTAGTAGCCCGCCGAACATCAATCACATCCCCATCCGACAGCCCGTGCGCTATAAACTTCACGAACGCATATTGCTCTTGGTATCTTATGTTCGCAGCCATCAATCGCCCTCCGCAATCCACGTATCCGGCACTAAACTATTCCATTTATGCCAGGTATTCATTGCCGTATCAAACACCAGGGTTATTGCAGAATCCTTCAATGTCAGTACATACATCGGATGGCCGTTGATCTTGACGAAGTAAGCCCAGACCTCGCTTAGCCCATCCGCAGAAATAACTCGATCCACGAAGGGGGTAGAGATCTTCTCCGGAACAGTCCCATTGAAGCGATAAATAGAACGCCCTTGCTGTCTCGTCACACCCATAAAGTATAGAGTATTCTCCGTATCTGCGATTGAATCCGCTTGACAACAACCGACCAGCGCAATCGCGTTCGTGACAGGAAGAAGTGGAGATCCTACCGGATTCCCTGCGTCATAGAAAAACTCCGTCGTGTAGGTTCCAAACGCCACTACGTAGTTAATCATGCGACGTATCGCTACTCCAGAATCAGGCATCGAGCCAGCTTTGATCACATTGAGACCAGACCAGGTTAATGGATCCTCCAACTCCGACCCGTAGATCTGACCATTCGGAGTCATCACGTAGTATGTTCCGTCCAGATAAGCCGCTCCCGGGACCGTCGTTTCAGGATAATCGACATCGGATACTACCGTAGCCACCATATCATACACACGAAAGGCTTTTGTGGTAGCTTTCAGAAAGAAACTCTTGGTGTGATTACTGTCAGGAATTTGGACAAAGAAATAATGCCCGGTAGAAGGTCCTCCGCTCAAGGGGCATTTTGCCGCCTGTCCTGCTGACCCGTACCCATGATTGCTGGCATAGCAGTAATACAAAACCCCACCAGAGATAAAGTAAATATCTTCTCCAAGCTGATAAATCCCCTGAGCTGTATGCGTGGGAACAGTGATGTTAGTATAACTTCCAGGATTTGGTGGATAGAATTGCACGATTCCTGTTCCAGGCCTTTTAACCGAGAACGTCTGTCCCGAAACCCCACTCTCCGCGAATGCGTTCAAACTGACTTCATCCTTCAAGCCACCCGAATCTCGCGGTCCATATCCAACTGCCAAAGGGAGTCTCATGCTCAGCGTCCAGTCGGATCAACAGTAAAATACACACTCGACTCTTCCATCGAGTAGCTAAAGCAATCATCCACGAACTTCGCAGCCTTCGCCGCAACCTCCCCACGAATATCAGCAGGGCATCCGTACTCCAAGGATAGTTCATCCGCGAGTCCCCACTTGATTGCTTGAAGCCATTCTTGGGGAAGGTCGAAGTTATCAGTTGCCGTAACCATATCTTGAATCGGCATCTGCACTATGCCGTGGAAGGTCCCACCAAGAACTGTTGGTACGGGGTATACAGTCAAGATTCCCGTATCCGGTTGTGGATCGTACCAGTATTGATTTGGAACGCCAGTTTGAGCTTTGTAACCAAACTGATTATAATCCTGTCGAGCAACCTGTATTTGCGGAGTATCTTGTCCAGTCGCATCATCCCGAATCCAGGCATCACGAAACTTAATCGGACGATCCACACCCACACCTAATTGATCAATAGTTACTTCAAACCCTCCCGCGGCATTCGTAAATTGCGCCCACGGAGAACTATATCCAGATCCACCCGCAGTAACCATAACAGAGGTAATAAGTCCACCAGCAATTACATATTCAACTTCTCCGTCAATGCCAGAGCCGAAGTCCAAAACAGGTTCCGTCCAAGTTCCATCTGTTCCACCACTACCAGGATCAACAATCGTAATTCCTTCATTAACTATTGATCCACCTGTCAATCCTAGCGGATAAGTCGCCGTGGGCGGAATCAGAGGAAAGTTAATTTCCACCAACTTCCACAGCGGAATTCCCCGCATCTGCCAGGACTTCAGCACAATATTGAGGGCCTGATTGCAGTTCACATAGTCTTCAATCGTCGGAACTCCCCCAGCTCCCAACTCTCGAAGAACTCGCAATGACGCTTTAATGCAATCATTCCGCGTCATGGTAAAGGTTGTTACACCAGACAATGCCATGCTAAACTCCTAAAGGGTTCGGAGGCAACGGAAGCGCATCAGCCTCCGCAACAAAGGTTGGTTCAGTACCCGGACGATTGATCTTGACTGTCTGGTCATCCTTTACAGCCCGTACAAAGTCTTGTGGGTGCCGGGGTTCCCAGTGTTCAGCATGAACGTAAAAGCCATCCCACGTCTTTTTTACTTGTGAAGCCAGGGCATCGCGTCCACAGAAATCACATACTACTTTGTTATCACCAGGAACGTATGGCATACTAATTTTTCCTATTTAACTTTTTTCAAGCGTGGATTTGCCTTCTTTGCTGCAGGAGATGCTCTACGCGTAGAGGCTGCGAGAATTGCCCTTGCAGAATCAAGACTTACTCCTTCTTTCTTAGAAATATTTGCAGCGACATTCTTAAATCCTGGATGTGCTTTTTTCATGAAACACTCCTAGTAAAATATAAAGTTAAACCTTCGTCCATCCGAACACACCCGGCTCCCACACGTTGTTGCCCGCGCCGTCAGCCTGCGTGACTTTCCAGGTAAAGCCGTTGTGCGTCCGCTGATCCGGTTTGCCGGTAAATGGATTGACCAGCTTTGGCGCGTCGTTTGCATCAAGCGGTTGCCACCATGCGGGGATGGTGCCGGGTTCAGCAATACGCCGGATCAGTGCCGGATAGGTGCTCGGGTGCGCGTTGTAGGTCGTGCGGCTGAATGTCTGGATCACTGACCACAGAAGGTCATCGAAGCGATACAGGCTTCCCGCAGTAACGGTTCCTGTGCTAGGCAACTGAGGTGCTTGCACTCCCCACTTCGCCCCTTGTGCGGTGATCCGTGTCTGCGTCCGTGTGACTGGATCGCCTTCGCTGATTTCCCACACGACGTTGGCGATTGCCTTCACATCCGCCTCGAACTCAGCGTCATTCCAAGAGTGCAGAGCGCCATGCGTTGCCGCTGCGCCGGTATAGGCTGGTACCGAGAAATTGTTCGGACCGTGTGACTTCTTGCCGGGCGTATTGGCGGTGTTGTTCAGGGTATCGTTTGCTGCCAGCAGATTAGCGATCGGGATAATTGCGACCATGCTCATATCAGTACGCTCCCGTCTTGGAATTTACCCATGTTTCAGCATCCGTTATTTCCTGCGTCGTGCTTAAAGTTCCACGGATTATCAGTGAATAGATATTTCCGTCGATAAATAGCGACGATGATCCTCTTGATCCAATATAAAGCGGGTAATTTCCATAATTACCAGTTCCCTGCGATGCGGTGAAGTCTGCCGCCTGCACAGTATTTCTATAAAGCCTGTTCAATGGTGCGGAAATATCGCAAATACAACTTAATACAGACGTGTCAGGAGATAAGACAACCACTCTCGATCCTCCTGAATACGTTGTCCCTTTCGATGAAATATTGTAATCATCATTTGTTATTGTATTTAAAGGTGCTGCCAAAAATAGCGAACCATTATTATTATTTATGTTGTCACTAAACTCACAAATGAAACCAGTAGCATTGCCGCTGTTCTTATGAACAC